>ERZ780070.22-NODE-22-length-70947-cov-3.951151_pt1 | contig 70947 bp, 91 predicted proteins | sample MGYA00511577_ERZ780070 | MGnify/ENA primary metagenome ERZ780070 (study PRJEB29588, sample SAMEA2162530) | human gut metagenome | biome: human gut; feature: human-associated habitat; material: faeces | place: Denmark | collected 2008/2010 ...
GAATAAAAACTAATTTTTAGTTTTTTTTCTTTTATTTAAAGTAGAAGTTTTTGGTGAAACATTAAATTTAAATAGTGATAAGTATATTTTATATAATTTAAATGATAATATAGTGTTGTTGAATAAGAATGAAAATCAAGAAACATATATTGCAAGTTTAACAAAAATAATGACAGTTATTGTGGCAATAGAAAATATAAAGGATTATAATAAAGAAGTAATAATTACAAAAGAAATGTTTAAAGATATTGCTTGGGATGTATCTGTGGCTGGGTTTAAAGTTGGCGAAAAAGTTACATATAATGATTTATTGTATGGTGCAATACTTCCAAGTGGTGCTGATGCAGTTAATGCACTAGCGTTATCAATATCTGGTTCTTACGATGGCTTTATTGAATTGATGAATCAAAAAGCAAAAGATTTGAGTTTAAGACATACACATTTTGCAAATGTTACTGGTTTATTTAATAAAAATAATTATAGTAGTGCTTATGATGTTGCTGAAATATTGAAATATGCATTAAAAAACAAAAAGTTTAAAGAAGTATTTGAAACAAAGAGATATACGCTTTCAAATGGCAAAATAGTAAAAAGTACTATAGAAAGCTATAACTCAAGAAATGGTGGTAAAAATATATCTTATATTAAAGGTGCAAAAACTGGATTTATTAATGCTGCTGGATATTGTTTAGCATCTACTTCAACAATTGATGGGGTTGATTATCTTTTGGTAACATTGAATGCTGATAAATCAAAAAGTGCTCCACATATAAGCGATGCTATCACTGCTTATACATATTTTTCTAAAAACTATTCTTACATGAACATAGTCGATAATTCTGATGTAATAGTGGATTTAAAAGCAAAAAATTCAAAAGAAAAGGAAATTAAGATAAAATCAAATGTAAAAATTGATAAATATTTAAAAAATGATTTTTCGAAAGAAAATGTTAAATATATTTATGATGGTGTAAAAGAAATATCTTATTTTACCAAAAAAGGAACTGTACTTGGAAAAGTTGATGTGATGTATGGAGATAAAAAACTAGATACATTTGACTTGGTGTATTCAGGTGGATTAACGTTTAGTATTTTTGCTTTTATGTGGAACAATTTATTTTTAATAATATTCATTTCTTTTGCATTATTTATTTCTTTTAGGATAGTTCAATTAAATATGAAAAGGAAAAAAAGATTAAAAAGAAAACTACAAACTAAATGTTGAGAACCATTATATGTATATATGCATTTCATTATAAAATATGTTTCGATGTAAGCATATTTTTTTATGTAGAAATTTTTATTAGTAAGATTACATATTTATTTTTTATGATGATTATTGAAACAATTTTAATATATATGAAAAAAAATTATTTATTGACAAGTGTGTGATAAAACTTTACAATATTATTAGAAGTTAATCTAAACTTCTAGAAAATAATGGAGGAATGTTATATGAATGATGTAATCTTCTCCATTTTGCTTGTAATAGTTGGATTATTTGTTGGTGCATTTATTATGATACTTATAAACAAGTTAAAAGTAAGTGCAGCACAAAAAGAAGCTAAAAAAATAATTCAAGATGCTAAAAAGGAAGCTGAAAAAGCTAAACGTGATGGTGTTTTAGAATTAAAAGAGGAAAGCTATAAATTAAAAAATCAAACTGATACAGAGATTAAGGAAAAGAAGAAAGAACTTAATGAACTTAATCAAAGAATTGATAATAGGGAAAAGAGTCTAGACAAAAGAGATGAATTATTAACTGAGAGAGAAAAGAATCTTGAACTAAAAGATAAAGATTTATTAGCTAAGCAAAGAGAAATTCAAGAAAAAGATGCAAAAATGGAGATTATAATTAAGGATCAGATTGCTCTTTTAGAAAAAATATCTGGATTTTCAAAAGAGAAAGCTAGAGAAATGGTGCTTAAAAAAGTTGAAGAGGAAATGAACAGGGAAATTGCTGTTTATTTAAAGGAAAGAGAAGATGAAGCAAAACTTGAAGCTGATAGAAAAGCAAAAGAAATGATTGTTTCAAGTATGCAAAGATATTCTAGTGATGTTACAAGTGAACAAACTGTAAGCACAGTTGAACTTCCTAATGATGAAATGAAAGGAAGAATAATAGGTAGGGAAGGAAGAAATATTAGAACTATAGAAGCAGTTACTGGTGTTGACTTGATTATTGATGATACTCCAGAAGTAATAGTTTTATCTTCTTTTGATCCGTTAAGACGTGAAATTGCTAAAACTACACTTGAAACTTTAATCAAGGATGGAAGAATACATCCTGCTAGAATCGAAGAACTTTATGATAAAGTTTGTGAAGATTACAAAAAAATTATAAGAGAAAAAGGTGAAGAAGCTTTATTTGAATTAGGAATTTCAAAGGTTGATCCTGAAATTGTAGAATTGGTAGGAAAACTTGCTTTTAGAACAAGTTATGGTCAAGATGCATTAGCACATAGTAAAGAAGTTGCTCATTTAGCAGGTCTTATGGCTAGTGAACTAGGCGAAAATGTTTCTTTAGCAAAAAGAGCAGGACTTTTACATGATATAGGAAAAGCTATTGATTTTGAAGTTGAAGGAAGTCATGTTGAAATAGGCGCTGATATTGCTAAAAAGCATGGTGAAGATAAGGTGGTTATTAATGCTATTGAGTCTCATCATGGTGATAAAAAGGCTGAATATATTATTTCTGAGTTAGTTGCTATTGCGGATGCACTTAGTGCTGCAAGGCCAGGTGCTAGAAATGATTCGTTAGAAAATTACGTTAAGAGGCTTGAAGAATTAGAAACAATTGGAAACAGTATAGAGGGAGTTGAAAAGACTTTCGCTATGCAAGCTGGCAGAGAGTTGAGAGTTATGGTAAGACCTGATCAAATTGATGATTTGTCTAGTTATAAGGTTGCAAGAGAAATCAAGGATAAGATTGAAGAAACAATGCAATATCCAGGAACAATTAAAGTTGTTGTAATTAGAGAAACAAGAGCAGAGGAAGTTGCAAAATAACTTCTTCTTTTTATATGCAAAAATATGTGATAGAATAGTAGGTAGGGTGATAAAATGTTAGCATTAATTACGGGAGCTTCAAATGGACTTGGGAAAGATTTTGCAAAAGAATTATCAAAACAAGGATATGATTTGGTTTTAGTTGCAAGATCAAAAGATAAGTTGGATAAGTTATCTAGTGAATTAAAAACACTAGTTTATGTAGAAGTAATGGATTTAAGTGTAAAGGAAAATGCTTATAAATTGTATAGTAAATATAAAGGTAAAATAGATTTACTAATTAATAATGCAGGTTTTGGAACTTTTGGTGAATTTACTAAGACAGATTTGGAAACTGAATTAAACATGATAGATTTGAATATAACAGCATATCATATTTTAACTAAATTGTTTTTACAGGATTTTGTCAAGAAAAATAAAGGAGAAATATTAAATGTTGCTTCTTCAGCAGCGTTTGAACCTGGACCTCTTATGTCAACTTACTATGCAACAAAATCTTATGTTTATAATTTAACGATGGGAATTTATGAGGAACTTAGAAGAAGCAAAAGTAAAGTAAAAATTCATGTTTTATGTCCAGGCCCAGTTGATACAGGTTTTAATGATAGAGCGCATGTTAAATTTGGTGTAAAATCATTAAAAAGCATAGATGTAGTAAGATATACATTAAGATGTATGGCTAAAAATAAGTTGATTATAATTCCAGGGTTTACAATTAAATTGGGAGTATTTGCTAATAGAATTTTACCAAGAAAACTGGTGATAAAAGTCACATATAAAATTCAAAAGTCAAAAGAGTTAAAAGAGAAATAAAAATTATAAATTAATTGAAAGTAATGGGAGATTATGTATGAAAATAGTAAAAATAACTTCTTTAGGATGTCCTTCATGTATTATTATGAATAAAGTTATAAATCAAATAAAAATTGAATATCCTAATATTGAAATTGAAGAATTTGATTATGATTTTGACGATGTAGATAATTATGATGTAGGAAAAATTTTGCCTGTCTTTATATTTTATAAAGATGATAAAGAAATAGGAAGACTAAATGGTGAACATAAAAAAGAAGAACTAGTGAAAATTATAGAGGAAAATGTATGATGAACAAAAAAATGACAAAAGGTATTCAAGAAAATAATTTTATAAAGTTATTTAAAATATTATTTATAATTACTTTGTTTTTTCCAATTGTAATATTTGGTAAAGAGAAAGAATTAAATATTTATTTATTTTATGGTGATAAATGTCCTCATTGTGCTGAACTTGAAAAGTTTTTAGAACAATATTTAGATGATAATAAAAATGTTATACTGAATAAATATGAGGTATGGAGTAATAAAGAGAATCAAGAAAAGTATAAGGAAGTTCAAAAAATATTAAATGATTATAGTAATGGTGTTCCTTATTTAATAATTGGAAATAATGTTATAACTGGTTATGATAGTGAAATAACACCTGAAAGAATAAAAAATACAATAACTTATTATTCAAATTTTGATTATAAAGATAAAGTTGGAATTTATTTAGGAACAACAACTGAGGAAGAAGAAAATTTGAAAGAGGATGGTAAAAAATATGAAGATGCTGAAGTGAATATACCTATACTTGGAAAGAAAAAGAGCAAAGAAGTATCAATATTATTATCAACAATTCTAATAGGACTAGTTGATGGATTTAATCCTTGTGCCATGTGGATTTTAATATTTTTAATATCGATGCTTTTGGGAATGAAAAATGTAAAAAGGAAATGGGCTCTTGGAATAACTTTTCTTTTATCATCGGCACTTGTATATTTTTTATTTTTAATATCATGGCTAAATTTAGCTGTATTTTTAAATAATATTATTTTGATAAGAATGGGTATAAGTATAATTGCTGTTTTCTTTGGAATATTAACAATATTAAAATTTTTCTTTGTTAAGGAAGATGATGGATGTGAAGTTGTTGATAAAAGTGGTAGAAAGAAAATTATTAATTCAATAAAGAAAATTATTAAAGAGAAATCATTTATATTAGCTTTATTTGGTATTGTTGTGTTGGCGGCATCTGTTAATGTTATTGAGTTGTTGTGTTCTCTTGGATTACCAGTTATGTTTACTCAAATATTGACTATAAATGAGGTAAGTAAAACAGCACAAATTATTTATTCATTAATATATGTTTTCTTTTTCTTAATTGATGATATTGTTGTATTTACAATTGCAATGAAAACATTAGAAATAAAAGCAATATCAAATAAATTTGGTAAATATTCACATTTAATTGGTGGAATCATAATGTTAATAATTGGATTCTTAATGATTTATAAGCCAGAGTGGTTAATGTTTAATTTTTAAAAATTAGAAGCAAAAAGGATTATCAAAACATATAATATTTTAGGTGATATATGTGAATGATAATCTTTTTAATAGAATTGAAGAGAAAACAAAAGTGAGTAAAGATACTATTATATCTTTAGCAAGAAAACTTCAAGATGGTGACTATAAGAATGAGAATACTTTGAGAGATATTATACATGAATTATCTTTTATTACTGGCCGTGAAGTAAGTGAAGAAAAGGAAAATAAAATAATAGATATGATTGTTCAAGATAAAGTACCAAAGAATATAGATAAATATGTTTAAAATGAATGGAATGTGAAGTTATTGTGAGCTAATTACTCGCTTTTTACTTTAATTAAATATGTGAAAATGTGTTATCTTTAGTATATTTTTATTGAACATAAGGCCATATATTGATAGAATATATTTGGAAAAAATATGAAAGATAAAGTGTATAAATTTTTGAAAACTTATGGTTTTTGCCTATATGTACTTTACTTTTAGGCTATGGAAATAATAAATTGACTTATCCTGTTGGACTTACTTTTAGTGATGAAGCTGCATTTGCTGGAGCTGTAAGATATAATAAAGATGGTTCTTCTACTAATAATTCTTCGCTTTTTATGTATACTGGTGTGATTATACCTGTAATTTCGTTAAAAGGTGAAGTACAAGTATCTGGAGGTACAGGATTATAAACGATCCATATATAGTTTTAGTAGTACAATAAAAATAACATAATGATTGCTCACTATGTTATTTTTTATGATTTAATTGCTGGTTTATAAAATTCTTTTTGTATTTTATTTGTTGACCATAATAATTGATGGAATGGTTTATTAACAATCAAATCAAATTCGCCAATATATTCATAAGTAGTTGGTTTGAATTTAAGTTTAAAATCATTAAGTCTCTTATATGGATTAGTATCACTAAAGTCAGCAGTAATTCCATATAAATCTACATACAAATAACCAGCCTTCTTATATTCTTCAATAATCTTATAAAATAAGAATGTCTTAACATCAATACTTGAAAAATCATTATTATTACCAGTAATTATTATTGTAACTCTGCCTTCATATTTAACAACGAACGCAGCACCAAGATATTCCTTCGTCTTATTTTCTTGCATTCTCAAATTGGTCTTCGCTATATCATTAGAAATTCTATCAAGATTTCTATCTGATTCAGTTTTTCTCTTATAAATATCAGCACTATTAGGATTTTTATTAAATTCAATATTTATTCTATCATTATTTTCTTGTTCGATAATATATTCTTTTTGTAGGTATTTTACATATGTATCATAGTTTACTTCCGCAAATAATAAATCAACCATATCACTTTGTTTAAATGTTTTATAGAAATATTTATAATATGTAAGTGTTTTATTCTTTTTATCTTCTACGAATGAATAGAATTTCTCAAGTTCTTCTTCACCACGAGATACAAGTCTTATTCCTTTATATTCACTTTCTTTCATATTTTTAACCATATTTTGATCTAAACTATTAAAATCATATGTAGGCAAATATATAACTGGAGTGTATTTAGGCAGTAATGACTCAAAATACAAATTATCTTTTAATTTATCATAGCCAAGTTCTTTTAAGTTAGCGATTAATTCTTTATTTTTAGAATTAATTGTTTTACTTTTATTATTAAAATCTATAACTGAATATGTAATTTCAGGATTAATCTTAATGAAAGCAAATCCTCTTCTCAAAAAGAATTCTTTAACTTTACGAGTGAATGCTTTTAATAAATCAGTATTATAAAAATCTACTAAAAATCCACGAGGAGCGTACCCATATTTAATATTGGCACTTAATGTTTTATACAAAATAAGACTTGCGGCCACTAATATATCTTTATGATAAGCACCTATGTACATAACTGAAAAATCACTATGTGACATAAGTTCTCCATATTCTTTTGTTTGAAAAAAGTTTTTAAGCACATGCTTACTTGCAAATTCACCAAATGTAGTAGCATTGATTTCTTCTATAGACATAAAAAAATTCACTCCTTTAAATTAATAATATTATAGCATATTTATTAAAAAAATTGTATAATTAATACATAGATAATTATAGGAGGATTAATAATGAGTAAAATAATAGATATTAAAGCTAGAGAAATATTGGATTCAAGAGGATATCCTACTGTAGAAGTAACTGTAAAAAGTGAAAGAGGAATAGGCATTGCATCAGTGCCTTCAGGAGCATCAACTGGTTCTCGTGAAGCATTAGAACTTCGTGATAATGATGAAAGATATTGTGGTAAAGGAGTATTAAAGGCTGTAAACAATGTAAACACAATAATTAAAGATGCTTTACTTGGTATGGATGTTACTCATCAAAAAGAAATTGATTATAAAATGATTGAGCTTGATGGGACACCAAATAAGAGTAAACTTGGTGCGAATGCGACACTTGGAGTTAGTCTTGCTTGTATAAAAGCAGCTGCTAGTGAAGCACATAAAGAATTATACGAATACTTAAATCCTAGAGAAAAAAGAATACCAAAATTAATGTTTAATATTATTAATGGTGGTATGCATGCTAAAAATAATTTAGATATTCAAGAGTTTATGATAGTTCCAAAAAGAGATTCTTTTAGGGAAGGACTTAGATGCGCTAGTGAAGTATTCCACGCTCTTAAAAAAATATTGGATAATGAAGGACATGAAACATCAGTCGGTGATGAAGGAGGATTTGCTCCAAATTTAGAAAGCAATCGTGCTGCATTATCATATATAATAAAAGCAATAGAAAGTGCAGGTTACATTCCTGGAAAAGATGTGTTTATCGCACTTGATATAGCTGCATCATCAATATATAATGAACAAAATAAAGCATATAAAATAGAAAATAGATTCTTAAGTAAAGAAGAATTATTAGATTATTATATGGACCTTGTTAAAAATTATCCAATTATATCAATTGAAGATCCTTATGATGAAAATGATTATGAGGGATTCAAATTAATCACAGAAAAACTTGGTAAGGGAATCAACATAGTTGGAGATGATTTGTTCGTAACAAATAAAAAAGAATTAGAACATGGTATTCAAAATGGACTATGCAACTCAATATTAATTAAGCCTAATCAAATAGGAACATTCTTTGAAACATTAGAAACAATTGTACTTGCTAAAAAGCATAATTACACATGTATTATTTCTCATAGAAGTGGAGAAACAACAGATACATTTATTATAGATGCTGCAGTTGCATTAAATATACCATTCGTAAAAACAGGTTCTGTTTCAAGGGGTGAAAGAATTTGCAAATTTAATAGACTTCTTGAAATAGAAGAACAAATTGAAAGCAAAAAAGCAAAATAATTACATAAATATTTGCATAATACTAATATTTATTGTATAATACAAAACACAAGGGAGAAATCAATATGGAAAAAGTATTATTAGTAATATCTGTTATATTAATAGTGATAGTTCTATTACAAAGTAATAAAGCTAGTGATGCTAGTCAAATAATAACAGGTGGAAATGCAATGTTACTTGGTAAATCAAAAGAAAGAGGTCTTGAAAAAGTAATAACAAGACTTACTTATGTTTTAGGATTTGCATTTATAGTAATATCATTTATCTTATCAATATAAAAAAATACATAAAAGTTCATATTTTCTTATGAACTTTTTAATTTATATGATAAAATGAAGGTGAGGTAGATATGAGAGACAAAATATTAAAAGTAATTGAAAAAAATAATAAGAGTTTAAATGCTATGGAAATTATGAATCAAATAATGGAAAATAGTACTATTAAAGATTATGAAGAACTTATGAGAGAACTTGAAAAGTTATGTAGAGAGGGTGTATTAAGACAAACTCATCATAATGGTTATGTTAAAAACGAACTTCTAACAGGTACTCTTGATATGCATGAGAAAGGTAATGCACATTTATTAGTAAAAGATGGAGAAGATATTTTCATTGCTAAAAATAATATGAATGGTGCTACTGATAAAGATTTAGTACTTGTTGATTATACTAATAAAGATAAGACTGAAGGTAAAGTCATAAGAGTTCTAAAGAGATCACTTGGTAAAAGTATGGGTGAAATTGTTGATAACGATGGTAAATTTACTGTAAAGATACTTGACACTGAATTACCTTATGAAGTTGATGTTGACACAAGCGATTGTGATTTTACTTTGGTGGATGGATTAATCGTACACCTTGATTATGTAAAAGATATAAGTAGAGGTAGAGTCCTTGCTAAAATAGATTATCCAATAGGGCACAAAAATGCTCCAGGTAATGATACTGAAATAGCCATGATTGCTAGTGAATTTGGTGTTCATCTATTTATGCCAGAAGAAGTAAAAGAGCAAGCCAAGACATTTCCAAGCAGTTTAACTGAAGAAGAAATAAAAAAAGAAATATCAAAAGGTAGAGTTGATTTAAGAGGTGAAGCAACTACTACAATGGATGGTAAAGATACAAAAGATATTGATGATGCTGTACAGGATGAAATAAGTAAAAACGGAAACTATAAAGTAACAGTTGACATTGCTGATGTAAGTTATTATGTAAAGATGAATACACCAGTATGGAACTATGCAGAACTAAAAGGTAACTCTGATTATCTTGCTAATAAAGTAGGTCCAATGCTTCCAATAGAACTTTCAAATGGAATTTGCTCATTAAATCCAAATGAAGATAGGTATGCTTTGACATGTGAAATGGAAATAGATCATGGTGGAAACATTGTTAATGAAAAAGTATACATTTCAGTTATAAAATCTAAAAAGAAAATGAATTATGATGCCGTACAAGATATCCTAGAAGATAAAGAAACTGAAGATACAAAGGATTATATTACGATAAAATATACAGTAAAGCCAAATGAAATAATAGATGATATCGCATTCAAAAATGGAATCACAAGAGAAAGATTACTAGAATACAATAGCATTGAAGATATAAAACCAGGTAATGAAATAAATTTACCTATAAGAGATATTATCAAATTGATGTATGTTATCTCTAAAATAATGGATAATAAACTTCATAAATTAGGTAAAATTGATTTTGAAAATACAAGTGAAAAGAAACAAATATTTGATGAAAATGACAAATTAATTGATATAGTTCCAAGAGTTCAAAGACCTGCTGAATCAATAATAGAAAATCATATGATTTATGCGAATGTTGGATTTACTAGATTCACATGCAATGCATTATCACAAATAATACCAAATATGGTACCATTTGTATTTAGAATTCACGAAGATCCAAATCCTAAAAAGATAGAAGATTTTATGAAAATGTTATCAGTATTTGGAGTAAATTATCCTAAAAAGATAAATCCAGAAAATGTAAGTAGTAAGGATATTCAAGAATTATTAGAATATTTAAAAGATAAAGAACATTATAAAGTATTTAGTAAAAAACTACTTAGAAGTATGCAAAAAGCAAGATATTCACCAGAAGCAAAAGGTCATTTTGGATTAGGATTAAAAGCACATGATAGAGATTATACACACTTTACTTCTCCTATTAGAAGAATGTGTGACTTACTTGTTCATACAATATTTAGAGTATTCATTATTGAAAAAGATACTAGTCCTGAAAATATTAGTTTCTGGGCTTCATATCTAACAGAAGTATGCGACCATATTTCAGAATGTGAAAGAACAAGTGCTGATTGTGAATACGCAACTGATGACTATTATGATGCAGTTTATATGCAAGATAGAATTGGTAAAACATTTGAAGCAACACTTGATGGACCAATGCCTTCATCTTTCTTTGCTCAAACAAATGATAAATTTATAGATGGAAAAGTAGAATGGATGATAAGTGAAGATGATTCAAAAGAATTAGAAAGCCTTACTGATCCAAATGAAATACAACAATTCATAGAACTACACAAAAAACCATTCATGTACGAATACAATGATTCTCTTTATGGATACACTAAAAAAGGTAAAGTTGTCTATAGATATGGCGATCAAATCATAGTTCAATGTATAGGAAGCGACCCTGCCAAAAGAGAAATAGATTTCGCTTTAGTAAAAAAAATAACAAATGGAAATAATAAATAGAAAAGCACATTATGATTATTTCATAAAAGATACATATGAAGCAGGTATAGAGTTAAAAGGTACTGAAATAAAGTCCTTAAGAAAAGGAAATGCCAACATAAACGATTCATATGCAAGAATAAAAAACAATGAAGTATATCTTACAAATATGTTTATCGCAAAATATGAAGAAGGTAACATATTTAATCATGATGAAAGACGTGAAAGAAAACTATTACTTCATAAAAACGAAATAATTAAAATTAATAATGAAATCACATTAAAAAAATATACTTTAATACCACTTAAAATATATTTTAAAAAAGGAAAAGCTAAAGTAGAAATAGGCATTTGTCAAGGTAAGAAACTATACGATAAAAGAGAATCTATAAAAGAAAAAGATATCAAAAGACATGAATATTTAGAATATTAAAATAATATAATATTCTAGGTGAATATATGAAAAGAGTTCCTGAAATCTTTGTTAACAAAATAAATAAAAATATAAGTAATAATAAAGAAGTATATTACTCTTATAATGATAAAAATGTTTATGAAGAAGAAATAATTCCAAATGAATATGATTTACAGCAAAAGATAAATAAATTATTTAAATCGAATGACTTTATTTATAAAAAGAAATTCAAAATTAAAACGAAAGATTATGAAAGAGAATATACTATAATATCAAAAAGTTATGATTATTTACTTTGTATTGATGGAACTAAAATATATATTAAAGATATAATTGATATAAAATAATTAAAAACACTTGAAAGTAATTAGTATTTATGATAATATTTAATTACACAAACGGTGTTTTTTTTTGGAGGGATTTGAAATGAAAAAAATAAAAAGTTTCTTTAAAGGCGTTAAAAAAGAATCAAAAGCTGTAAGATGGCCAGATGGTAAAGCATTAGTTAAATATTCTTGTATAACAGTCGTAATGCTTGTATTCTTTGGATTATTCTTTTATGGGCTTGATGCATTATTCGCAGTAATAAGGGGGCTATTCTAATGGAAGAAAAGAAATTATGGTATGTTGTTAATGCATACAGCGGACATGAACAAAAAGTTAAAGATTATTTAGAATCAAGACGTGAAAGTATGGGAATGGAAAATAACATATTTAGAGTTATTATTCCAGAAAGAACTGAAATTGAAGTTAAAGATGGAGTTAAAAAAGAAAAAGTACGTAAAATGTTTCCAGGATATGTTTTAATCGAAATGATTATGAGTGATGAAGCATGGTATGTAGTTCGTAATACTCCAGGAGTAACAGGATTTATAGGTTCATCAGGAAAAGGTGCTAAACCAATTCCACTTTCACCAGAAGAAGTTAAGAAATTTATTGCTGATGAAGAAGAAATGACTAAACCAATTAATTCAAATGTTGAAGTAGGAGACACTGTAACAATTATAGATGGTCCATTCAAAGGAATGTATGGTAAGATTGAAAGTGAAGATAAAGAAAATGAAAAACTTACTGTACTTATTGATTTATTCGGACAAGAAACTCCAGTTGAAGTTGATTTACTTCAAGTGTCAAAAATGTAAAAAGATTACCAAAAGTAATCTTTTTTTGATATAATGTTTTTAAGAGGTGAAATATGAAAAAAATAAAAGTATTATTACTAACATTTGCATTAATTTTACTTGCGGGTTGTGGTAAAAGTTTAACAAACAAGTCAACTGGAGATACTATGAAAATTTCATTAGATGTTGATACTTCAAGTAATTATGTTTGGTCATATTCAATAATGGATTCAAATGTTATTGATTTAAAATCAGAAGAATTTTTAACACCAGCTGATGATGAAACATTAGATAGTGATGCACAAGTATTAACATTTAAGGCATTTAATGAGGGAGAATCAGAAATAATATTAAGCTATATGAATAATGATAGTGGTAAAACTAAATATGATATAACTTATGTTATTACAGTTGATGCTAATAAGAATATCAAAGTAAAAGAGAAATCAGGAAAATATAGTAAGAAATTACCAAATCCAGTAATATATACAGAATCTAATGATGAAAAGTAATGTATATAAATTAACTGAGATTGATGATGAAATAATTGATTTATATATCGAATGTTTCAAAAGAGATAAAATATTTACTTCTAGAGATAAAAATATTATAAAAGATAGAGAATTAATCACAAAACTATTTAATTACTATATAAAATATGGAACACTTCTTTATACAAAAAGATATAGTAAGAAAATATCTTTTCTATGCACATTAAAAATGAATGAAGTATTAGAAGATATGGAAGCAGTAAAATTAATTTTTGATAAAGAAAAGTATCCAGAAATTAATAAATACATTAGTAAAATAGATAAAAATTCAAATTATATAGTACTTGTAGGTGTAAATAAAAATTTTAGAAAAAGAGGTCTTGCTAAAAAATTAGTGAGAACTTATTTACATTACTATAATAAGAAAGATTTAGTTTTTACTGATATTGATAATAAGTATAGTTTAAAAATATTTAAATCATTAAATTTTAGTGTAAAAGAAGTAAATAAAAATTATTTTATTGCAAAAAAATATAAATTAAATTGACATATGAAGTTTTATAAAGTAAACTTTTAAAAGTAAGGAGGAATTAAAATGGAATTAAAAGGTAGTAAAACAGAAGCTAACTTAATGGCTGCTTTCGCAGGTGAAAGCCAAGCAAGAAATAAATATACTTACTATGCTAGTAAGGCTAAAAAGGAAGGGTATGAACAAATAGCAGAAATATTTGAAGAAACTGCTAATAATGAAAAAGAACATGCTAAATTATGGTTCAAAGAATTACATAATGGTGAAGTTCCAAGTACACTTGAAAACTTAAAAGATGCAGCAAGTGGTGAAAACTATGAATGGACAGAAATGTATAAAGAATTTGCTGAAACTGCTCGTGCTGAAGGATTTGATAACATTGCAAAATTATTCGAAAGTGTTGGTGAAATAGAAAAACATCACGAAGAAAGATATATGAAATTAGTAGGTAATATTGAAAATAATTTAGTATTTGAACGTGGTGAAGAAAAAGTATGGATTTGTAGAAATTGTGGCCATATTTATAAAGGTAAAAAAGCATTAAAAGTTTGTCCTGTTTGTAAACATCCAGAAAGCTATATGGAAATCAAAAAAGAAAATTATTAATTGTAAAAAAATATAGAAAATGCATCAAACTTAATGCATTTTTTTCTTTATTATGATAAAATTATTAAGAATAAAGGGTGTGATAAATATGAGAAGTGGAGTACTTAAAGGTGCTAGAAAAATAGAATTAGAGAAAAGAGATAATCTAATTGGAAGACCTGGTTACATTTTAATAGATGTTTTAAAAGCAGGTATATGTGGTTCTGATATTCATTATTGGGAATCAGGAGCTCCAGCAGGACTTGTAATGGGTCATGAATTTAGTGGTATCGTTATTGATAATGGTGGAAGTAAGAAATTTAAAGAAGGAGATAGAGTTACAGCTTTACCAATTTCACCTTGCCTTGAATGTGAAGAATGTAAAAGAGGAGAAGTTCAAATATGTAGAAACACATGGACTCATGCGGTTGGACTTAGTCTTGATTTTCCAGGAGCATTTGGTGGAAGAATTTTAGTAAGAGAAGATATGGTAAGATTACTTCCAGACAATGTTACATTTGAGTCAGGAGCAATGGTAGAACCAGCAGCAGTTGGTTTAAGAGCAGCAGACCTTGCTAATGTTAAAAAAGGTGATAAGTGCCTAGTAATAGGTGGTGGAATTATTGGACTTTTAACAGCAGAATTCTTAAAACTAAAAGGTGCAAGTTATGTAGCACTTACTGAAACAAATGAACTAAGAGGCAAAAAATCAGTTAAACTAGGTGCGGCAGACGAATATTTTAATGCATTAGATCCAAAACTAATGGAGAAATTATATGCTAAAACAAATAATAATGGATTTGATATAGTATGTGATTGTTGTGGTAATTCAGCAGCATTAACATCAGGAATAATATTTACAAAACCAAATGGAAACTTAATATTAGTAGGTATTTCACTTAATAATGTAAGTATTCCATTAGTGGCTGGAGTAATGAAAGAAATAAATATCAAAGGATCTATCGCATATAAAAGAGAAGAATTTGATGCTGTTATTGATTTACTTGCTAAAAAAAGAATTAATTTAGAAAAGTATATAGATGACATTACTACATTAGATGACTTACAAGCATCATTTGAAAGATTAACAAGTGGACAAGATGATGCAGTTAAAATACTAATTGATCCAAATAAGCATAAAATAGTTGAATTATAAAAAAATACTGAACCTAATCGTTCAGTTTTTAATTCCATAAATTTTATCTTTAGTATCATAAAATAAATAAGTATGAGGTGGATTATAAGTAAGATAATAAAACATTAAATATATCAAAAACAATAAAATAATTCCTATATAATTTGAATATTTAATTTTATTTGTATTAATTATCTTAAAACTTAAATATTCCATAAAACAATAATCTAAAAATAATAAACTAATAGATACTATCATATTATGACTAATAAATTTATCAATAATAAGATAAGGTACTAAATAAGCAATTATACCTACTATTATAGAAATACAAAGTGATATTAATAAATTATCATAATTGATATTCTTTTTCTTATAATAAATCCATTCAAAAATACCATATAAGAGAAAAGGAGTAGCCATTAATTTCATATGCTCCCATATACTTTCATTAATCGGACAAAGCACACTAAAAATAAAATTACTATTCCATTCATATAAAAAATGACATAAAATAGATAAAGGCATTATAACAAAAACACCTATAATTTTAATCTTTTTCATAATAATCATTAATATTATATCGAATTTCCTTGATTTTATGCAGTTTTTATGCTATTATCTAGTAGTCGATTTATATTGGATTAATATAAATTAGAAGTGGGAGATTAGGGTTATCAAGAATACCACTCGCGAAAAAAATAAAACTAAATTATATAGGAGGTGTTTTTCGTGGCAAAGAATGTTGTAAAGAAAATTAAATTACAAATCCCAGCAGGAAAAGCAACACCAGCTCCACCAGTTGGAACTGTTTTAGGACCTGCAGGAATTAATCTACAAGAATTTTGTACAAAATATAATGATGCAACTAGAGAAAAAATGGGAGATATAGTACCAGTTGAAATTTCTATTTATGATGATAGATCATTTGACTTCGTTTTAAAAACTCCACCAACTCCAACTTTATTAAAGAAAGCTGCTGGAATTGATAAAGGAAGTACTAAAGGTGCTAACAATGTAGTTGCTACATTATCAAAAGATGATATTCAAAAAATCGCAGAAATCAAAATGCCAGATTTAAATGCATATGATTTAAAATCAGCAATGAATACAGTTGCTGGAACTGCTAGAAATATGGGTATCGCAGTTAAGGGATTAAACGATGTTGAATTAGCTGAACAAGAAAAAGAAGCAGAAGAAGCTGAAGCACAAGCTGCTAAACTTGAAGCTGATTTAGAAGCGATGGAAGAAAGTGCTAAAGCATTAGCTGATGGTGCTAATGTTGAAGTAGAAGTAACACATCAAGATACTAAAGAAGAAACAGAAAGCGAAGAATAATTAAATAAAAAAATTATTCGTGAGAAATAGAGATAATCCAAAGACCACATAAGGAGGTTAGTTTATGAGAAAACATAGTAAGATGTATGTGGAAGCATTAGGTAATGTTGAAAAAAATAAAAGTTACGATGTTACTGAAGCGATTAAAGTACTTAAAAGTCTTAAAACTAGAAAATTTGATGAATCAGTTGATGCTGTATTAAAATTAAACATTGATGCTAAAAAAACTGATATGAATGTAAGAGGAAGTTTTGTTCTTCCTAACGGAACTGGTAAGACTAAAAGAGTATTAGTTATTACTAAAACTAAAGCATCTGAAGCTAGCGAAGCTGAATACTGTGGAGCAGAAGATATGTTAGAAAAAATCGAAAAAGAAAATTGGTTCGATTTTGATACAATCGTTGCTACTCCAGAAATGATGCCTGCATTAGGAAAACTTGGTAAAATTTTAGGACCTAAAGGATTAATGCCTAATCCTAAACTTGGAACAGTTACTACAAATGTTAAAGATGCAGTTAGTAATATTAAAAAAGGTATGGTAGAATACAAAAATGATTCTTATGGAAATGTACACTTCTCATTTGGTAAACTATCATTCAGCGAAGAAAAACTTGAGGAAAACTTAAGAGCTATCGTTGCTGAAATAGTTAAAAATAAACCAAGTAGTGTTAAAGGTACATTCGTTAAAGGAATTAGTATTTCAACAACTATGGGTCCTGGTGTTAAAGTAGATAAAGCTTCATTTGGACTTTAATATAAAGCACGAAAGTGCTTTTTCTTTTGCATGAAAAAAGCCATTATTTGTGATGCTCATCAAATGGCTTCATAAGTATTCCTGTTGATACTAAACCACTAATACCAACAAGTGCATAAATAAAATTAGTTAAGAATGTGTCTACTCCAAAAAGAAGGGATACTAAATTAACATTAAATATACCGACCATTCCCCAATTTATCGCACCTATAATAACAAGAGTAAGTGCAATCTTATATAGCGTATTCATTAATTCCTCCTTACATACTACTATTATGTACAAAAAAATAAAATTATATTCATATAAATAATAAATAAAAATATAATTTATTGTGAAGGGGGAATTAATATCAAAAAGATAATAGTATTATTAATGACATGTTTACTTTTAGTTGGATGTAATAAAATGGATTCAAGTTCATCTATTAAAAAATATAAAAAATTACTAAATGATAACAGTATGTATAAACTAACTGGTGAAATGGACATAGTTAGTAATGAAGAATTATATCACTATAATGTAACAGTTGACTATATGGAAGGAGAATATTATAAAGCATCACTTATAAACAAAGATAATCGTCATGAACAAATAATACTTAAAAATGAAAATGGTGTATTTGTAGTAACTCCAAGTTTAAATAAGAGTTTCAAATTTCAAAGTGAATGGCCATATAATAGTAGTCAAGCATATATATTATCATCACTACTCAAAGATCTTGAAAATGATTCTAATGTTACATTTGAAGAAAAAGAAGATAAATATATATTAGGGTCTACAGTTAATTATCCAAATAATACATCATTAATAAGTCAAAAAATTACATTTGATAAAGATATGAAACCAGAACTAGTAGAAGTATTTAATAAAGAAGGAATAGTTAATATAAAATTCAAAATATCTAAAATAGATTTTAAGCCTGAATTCAAAGAAGATAATTTCGAAGTAGAAAATACTGCTAGTGATAATACAATAGACAATGTAGGCAAAATAGATGAAGTAGTTTATCCAATGTACTTACCAACAGGAACAAAATTTAAAAGTGAAGAAACAGTAAAAACTGATGATACAGAGAGAGTTATATTAACATTTACTGGAGAAAAGTCATTTATATTAATAGAGGAAGCTAGTAAAGTACCTAAAGAATTTGAAGTAACTTCAAAAGATGGTGAACTAGTATTCTATGAAACAGTGATGGGTTCACTTTCGGGTTCTTCATTAAACTGGACTATGAATGGTAAAGATTACTATATCATTGGAGAAAACTTATCAAATGAAGAATTATTAAAAGTAGCATCATCAACCTCTATTGTATCTTTAACAAAATAATTTAGTTAGAAGCGAATACAAAGTTCACTTCTTTTTATTTACACTTTTATTTTATAAAAAAATATGTTATCATTTATAATAGTATAGGAGAAAAGAATATGAAAGGTAAAATAATAAGTTATTCTATATCTATAGTATTTCTAATATTATTTATTTTTGTTTTGACATATTCTTATCTTAATACTAATTTTAGTCAAAAAGGAAATATAGATTATAAAAGAAAATACTATGATATTGTATTTAATAATGTAACTATTGATGCAGATACTACTATGAAGGTTAAATTAGATAGTGATAGTGATACTATTAAAATAAAAGTAGAAGATTTAAATGAATTTAGAAAAACTAATTCCTTTAGTATAGATTTAACAAATATAGGTAATATAAATGCAATAATAAAGAATATAAGAATATTAAATACAAATTCAAATGTACAACTTAAAGATGTTAATATAGATATATCTACAAATGTAAATGATATTATAAATGGTGGAGAAACAAAGAAATTAATAATTTGTATTACATATAATAAAACTAGTAAAATAGAAAATCCATATTACTTTTTTGATATAAAATATGATTTTGATGAAGTAATTCTTTAAAAAAAGAATTTTTTTTGATATAATGTTTTTATAGATTATAGGAGGATACATGAAGGAGATAATTTCTAGTTTAGATATTGGTTCATCTACAATAAAACTTGTAGTAGGTGAAGTTTATAATAATGAAGTTAATGTTTTGTCTGTATCTGAAGTAAAATCAAAAGGGGTTAAGAAGGGAATAATAGTAAATCCTGAAGAAACACTTGTATCATTAAAAGAAGCATTTAACAGAACCGAAGAAATGTTAAATATTAAAATTAATAAAGTAGTTTTATTAGTTCCATCATATTATGCTGAGTTTATAATAACTGAAGGTAGTACTAATGTTAGAAATGAAGAAGGTATTATTGATGGTAATGATATAGTATCTGTTTTACAATCATGTGTTTATAATAAAGTACCTAATAATAAAGAATTCATATCAATTATGCCAATTGAATTTGTTATTGATGATAAAGAAAAAGTAAAAGATCCAAAAGGTATGAAAGCTGAGAAATTATCATGTAAGGCAGTAATAAGTTTAGCACCTAAAAAGAATGTGTATACAGCAGTTTCACTTTTAGAAAATTTAGGAGTAGGAGTTGTAGATATAAATTTTGGTGGTATCGCTGACTATTATGAATTTAAGACTAGCGAACTTGATAAGAAGAATACAGCAGTAGTTAATATAGGTGATGAAAAAACTGAAGTAAGCATATTCAAAAAAGGAATAATGATTGAAACAGAAAATATAGAAATTGGTGGAAAAAATATTGACAGAGATATTTGTTACATATATGATATAAGTAGAAAGAGTGCAAAAGTATTGAAGGAAAAATTTGCTTTAGCATCTAAAAGAAATGCATCTACTTCATGGAGTGAAGATGTAGAAAATAATACAAAAGAGAATATAAAAATAAGTCAATATGAATTAAGTGAAATAATTAATTCAAGAATAAAAGAGATATTGGAACTAGTAAAAAAGCAAATTAACCTCTTAACAAAGATGGAAATTAGTTATATAATAATAACTGGAGGGACAACAGAGGTAAATGATTTTAATCTAGTTGTCGATGAAGTGTTTGGTAGAGAAATGAAATCTTATAAGGTAAAAGAAATAGGATGCAGACACAATAAATATTCTAGTTCTCTTGGACTAATAAAATATTATCATGATAAGTTAGCGTTTAGAAATAAACTTGCTTATACAGTTGATGAAGAAAGTCAAAGTGAACTTATAAATACAAAGAAAAGTAATAATAGCACAGTACTTGGAAAAATATATGGATATTTTTTCAACGATTAAGGAGTGAAATATGAATAATTTAGAGATGGATCAAATAGCCGATATAAAAGTAATTGGTGTCGGTGGTGGCGGATGTAATGCAGTAAATAGAATGATAGATTCAGGACTTAGAGGAGTTGAATTTATTGTTGCGAATACTGATCAACAAGTATTAAATGTATCTCATGCCGAAAATAAAATTCAATTAGGAAAGACTATAACTAAAGGAAGAGGAGCAGGTACTAGACCAGAGGTTGGTAGAGAGGCAGCACTTGAAGCAAAAGAAGAAATTGAGGATGCTTTAAGAGGAGCTGATATGGTATTTGTTACTTGTGGACTTGGTGGTGGAACTGGTACAGGGGCGGCTCCAGTTGTTGCTGAAATTGCACAAAATCTTGGATGTTTAACAGTTGCAATAGTAACTAAACCATTTAAGTTTGAAGGTAAGAAAAGAATGGATTATGCTTTAGTTGGACTTGATGAACTTAGAAAACATGTTGATACTATTGTTGTAATACCTAATGATAAGTTAAGAGATTTAATTGATAGAAGTACTCCACTTAATGCAGCATTTAAAGAAGTTGATAATGTTCTTCGTTTAGGAGTTCAATCAATAAGTGACTTAATTAGTGTTCCAGGACTTGTTAACCTAGACTTTGCTGATGTTAGAACTATCATGGAAGATAGAGGAGATGCACTTATTGGTATAGGTGTTGGATTTGGAGATAATAGAGCAGTAGAAGCTGCTAAACAAGCAGTAAATAGTCCACTACTTGAACAAACTATCAATGGAGCAACAGATTGTATTGTTAATATAACTGGTGGTAATTCTATGGGACTTTTTGAAGCAGAAGATGCTGTTGAAGTTGTAAGAGCAGTAGCCAATACAGATGTAAATATCATATTTGGTGCTGTTATCAATGAAGCATTAACTGATGAAATAGTTGTTACAGTTATCGCAACAGGATTTGAAGATTCAACTGAACCACTTTATCGCTCAATAGAAGGAGAAAAGAAATCAGTTCAAGAAATCAAAGATGATGACGATGATGAATTAGAAATGCCAGCATTCTTAAGAAATAGAGATTTCTAAAACAATAAAAAATAGAATCAAAATAATGAAGGTACTAGAAATAGTACTTTTTATGTTGTCTAATTTTTATAGAATAGGAAGTGTGATATGAAGTAATATATGATTCTTGGTCAAACGATGTATATAGCGTTTCACCAGCATTTAGAATTGGCTAAACATGTAAACTAAATTGTAAAAAGATGGCATTGAAAAAATGCTATTTTTTTAATTTACATCTAATTTACATTACATATTGATTTACATAATAAAAAAATATATAATGAGTTTAAGAGTAGTAAAGACAATACTGCTATAGGAGGGTTATAATATGAAGAAAGGAAAGGACAATACTAAAAAAGTAATAGACGTAAAAGATAACTTCATGGAAGAAGATAGTGACAAAAGAGTTATCATTTTTGTAGCTATTGCTATATTAGTAATTGTTGGTACAATAATTGGTCTTCTAGTTGGTTGTGAAAAGAAAGAGGAAGATGATCCTGTTAAACCAAATAACAACAAGACAACAACACCAGTTAAAAGAGAAGATGACAAGAAAGATGAAGATGTTGAACCAACAACAAAGAAAGTAGTTGTTAAAAAATTATCAACTAAGACTGAAAATACAACTAAGACTCACACAAAGAAACTTACTGTTACATTCTTCATGATTGATGAAAAATATTCATACATGACTGAAATAGAAAACAACAGTAAAGTTAAAGCACATGAGGTATCAGGTTATGAAAATTGTAAATACTATACTGATGAAACAAGTAACACTGAATTTGATTTTACAAAGAATATAACTAAAGATACTAATATCTATATGACTTGTTCATTAACAACATATACTATTAAATATGATAGAATTAGCAATAATGTAACTAGTTATAATATTAAAGATGGTAATGTTGAATTATTTGATGGTTATGATGCTGATATGATATTTGATGGATGGTATACTGATACTGCTTATACAAATAAAGTTACATCATTAAGTCCAAGTATAATTAAATATGCTGATAGTGAAAACGTTATCAATTTATATGCTAAATTTGTAGAATATTATACAGTTAGTTATTATGATGAAGATAATACATTAATTAGATCAGAAGATTTAGCTAAAGCTAATTTAAGTAACTATACGCTTAATGCTGATTATAGTTGTCCTAATGGAGCTAAATTACTAGGATTTACAAGTTCACTTGGAAGTTCAGTAATTAAATATGCAAAGAATGAGGTTATTGAAGTAACAGGAAACACTAATATATATACTAAGTGTGGTAAAGCAACAGTTATATATGTAAGTGAAGATACTACTGTAACAGTTGGTTATAATGAAGAAGAAATAGAAAAATATGAGGTTCCAAAACCAAATGATGTAGGACTTGAAACACCAACTTACTTCGTAAAAGTTGATGAGAAAACTGAAACAAGTATGGAAGTAATTCCAGATGAAGCTTTAGAAGCGATTGAAAATCAAATCAAGTTAAGTGAGGCTAAAAAGAAAGCTGGAAGTAATACTGAAATATCAGTTGGAGATAATGTTGAAGAAAAAGAAAAAGTTTTTGATGGATGGGTTACTAAAGAAGAAAATCCAGAAGAACCTGAAAATCCAATAGTTACTCCAGTAGATGAAAATTATAAACCTACAGAAGATGGTGAAAATAAACTTGAAGCTGTATGGAAAGAACAAGAAGAAGATAAGACTGAAGTTTTAACAGGTGAAACAGAAGTAGAAGGCGAAACTATTAATGAAGTAGTAGAACCGCCAACTATAGAAGAACCACCAGTACAAGAAACAGAAGTTATAGAAGTACCAACTATAGAAGAAGTACCAAATATAACAATGTAACATAAAGCATTCTTAAAGAATGCTTTTTATATAGTAAAAAACATGTTATAATTAAAAAGAGGTACATTATGGAAATTACACTAGATAATAAAACATTCAAAGTATTTATAGCTAAAAAAAACAATAAGAATATGTATTTAAGAGTTAAAAAAGATGGAATATATATTACATGTAATTATTTTGTTACTAAGGGATTAATTAAGTCATTTATTGAAAAGAATAAAGATTCAATACTTGAAATGAATGAAAGAATACAAAAGAAAGAGCAAAAGAAAGAAGAATTTTATTATTTAGGAAATAAGTATGATGTTATAATATTAAATACAGTTTCTAAAATAGAATTCATAGATGATAAAGTTTATGTTAAAAACAAAACATATTTAAATACATTTCTTAAAAAAGAAGCAGAAAGAATATTTAATGAAAGACTAGAAATATGTTATAATTTATTTGAAGAAGATATTCCATATCCAGAATTGTTAATAGGTAAAATGACTCGAAAGTGGGGCTACTGTAATAAAAGTAAAAAACTTATTAAACTAAATTTTGAATTAATAAAATATAGTATTAATGAAATAGATTATGTAATTATACATGAACTATCTCATTTGATAGAATTTAATCATTCAAAGAATTTTTGGAATATTGTTAAGAAATATAAACCTGATTATAAAGAGAGTACTAAAGTATTAAAGGAGGAATAACATGCTTATAACATCTAAAGATAATAATAGAATCAAAGAGATTAGAAAACTTTTAAATAAGAAATATTCTATAGAAAAAGGATTATTTGTTATTGAAGGAGAAAACTTAGTAGAAGAAGCTATTAAAAATAATTTACTTGTAGAATTATTTGTTCTTGAAAACTATGAATGTAATTATGATGTTCCTTATGATATAGTTACTCTTGATGTTATGAAAAGTATGAGTGATTTAAAGAGTACTCCAAGATTACTAGGTGTTGCGAAAATTAAAAATGATAATAAAATAGGTTCTAAAATACTTATATTAGATGGAGTGCAAGATCCTGGTAATGCTGGTACTATTATAAGAAATTCAGTTGCCTTTGATATAGACACTATTATATTTAGTAATGATTCAGTAAGTCCATATAATGAAAAAGTATTAAGAAGTACTGGTGGTATGATATTTAATACTAATATAATAATAGGTAATATTGAAGAATTGATAAGTGAGATAAAGAATAGAAATATTAAAGTAATAGGTACATCATTAAAATCTTCTATTTCACTTGAAAAACTTGAAAAAACTCGCGAATTTGCTATAATATTTGGAAATGAAGGGAATGGAGTAAAAGATAATATATTAAGTTTATGTGATGAAATAGTTAGAATAGATATGAATCCTAAATGTGAAAGTTTAAATGTAGGAGTATCTACTGCTATAATATTATATTATTTATATAAGTGAAGAGGTTGTTATGAAATACATATTTATTGGAAGGATAGTTAATACACATGCCCTTAAGGGCGAAGTAAGAATAGTAAGTGATTTTGAATTTAAAGATAGAATTTTTAAAGAAAACACTCTTCTTTATATTGGAGAAAATAAAGATAAAGAAATAATTGAAACATATAGAAAACATAAACAATTTGATATGGTTAAATTTAAAGGAATAGACTATATAAATGATGTATTAAAATATAAAGGTAGTAAGGTATATATTGATGAATCTATTCTTAATCTTAAAGATGATGAAATACTTATAAGTGAACTAATAAATATGGATGTGTACAATGATAATAAATATGTTGGTAGAATAACTGAATATAGAAGTGATAATGGTAATAATATGTTAAGAGTTAATAATAAGTTAATACCATATAATAAAGATTTTATTACTAAAATAGATAAAGAAAATAAAAGTATTTATTTTCATGATATAGGAGTGTTCTTATGAAAATAGATATATTAACATTATTTCCTAGTATGTTTGATGGCTTCAAGACAGAGAGCATTATGAAAAGAGCTATTGAAAAAGGAAAAGTAGAAATAAATATTATTGATATAAGAGATTATACACCATATAAAAATAATCAAGTTGATGATTATCAATTTGGTGGTGGTGGTGGTATGATAATGATGTGTGAACCTGTATTTAATGCGGTAGAAAGTATTAGAACAGAAGATTCAACTGTTATCTTACTTACTCCAAGAGGTGAAACTTATAATGAAAAGAAAGCATATGAATTTAAAGATAAAAAACATCTTATAATAATATGTGGTCATTATGAAGGATTTGATGAAAGAATATATACTCTTGCTGATGAACTTGTTTCAATTGGTAACTTTATACTTACAGGTGGAGAATTACCAGCAATGATGATAACAGACTCAGTAGTAAGACTAATTGATGGAATAATAACAAGTACAAGTCTTGAATATGAAAGTTTCAATGATAATTTACTTGATTATCCAGTTTATACTAAACCAAGAGAATTTAGAGGAATGGAAGTACCAGAAGTATTACTAAATGGTAACCATAAACTAATAAATGAATATAGAGAAAGTGAAAGAAAAAGAATAACAAAAGAATATAGAAAAGATTTATTATAGGTGATATGTATGAGATATGTAATAGAACATAAAGGAGAAGAAAAGAAATTAACTTATCATAACGTTAAGATAGTTGGACTATCTGTTACTCCTAAAAACAATGTAAAAGATTTAACTATCAAAGCTGATAAAATTATTTTAATAGACCCTAATTTATGTGAAACATACATACGTAGAAGAATAAATAAAAAAATAGATAAAGTAATAAAATTTATGATAAAAATACTAAATGATGAAGATACAACTGATGGAGATGCAGGACTTGTATTAGATGAAGTAAATAAATTAAAAGGAATAATTATTAATAAATATAAAGAATATATGTTAGAAAGTGAATATAAAACATTACTTACCAAACTTATATTAATTGAAGAAGAATTCAAAAGAAATTATAATAATAAATTATATAATACATATGGTAATAACATATATTATGAAGAAGAATTTAGTGAAGGAAGAAGTAGATAATGAAAGAAGATTTTAAATTAATGAATTTAAAAGGTACTAGTGATTTTTTACCTGAAGAACAAATTATTAGAAATAGAATTACTGATACCTTAAAGAAAAAGTTTGAACTATATGGATTTTTACCACTTGAAACACCAATATTATGCTACTATGATTTACTTGCGAGTAAATATGCAGGCGGTGCTGAAATATTAAAGGAAGTTTATAAGTTTAAAGATCAAGGTATGAGAGATATAGGTCTTCGTTATGATTTAACAGTACCATTTTCTAAAGTAATTGGTATGAATAAAGGACTTATATTACCATTTAAGAGATATGAAATAGGTAAAGTATTTAGAGATGGACCTGTAAAATTAGGTAGAGCTCGTGAATTTTATCAATGTGATGTTGATGCTTGTGGAGTTGAATCTCCTTATGCTGAAATAGAATATTTTATGATGAGTAAAGAAGTATTTAAAGAATTTAATCTTGATGTTGAAATAAGATATAACAATAGAAAATTCTTAAGTGGATTACTTGAATATGTAAGTGTTCCTAAAGAAAATATTGGAGCATTCATAACATTAATTGATAAATTAGATAAGTTAACTAGAGATGATATTGAAAGTGAACTTGAAGAATTATCATCTAAAGAAGTAGTAGATAAAGTATTTAAATATTTTGATTATGATTTAGAAATGTTAACAAGTGAACTAGGAAATACAAATGTAGAATTATTAACAGAAGGAATAAGTGAACTTAATAGTTTAGATAAACTTATTAAAGATTTGAATTTAGATTTATGTAAGTTTACACCTTTTTTAGCAAGAGGTCTTGAAATATATACTGGAACAGTATGGGAAATATTTGATAAAACTGATGAATTTAAATCAGCCTTAGGTGGTGGTGGAAGATATGATAAAATAATCACCAACTTTTTACACAATGGTGAAGAGTATCCAGCAATAGGTATGTCATTTGGACTAGAACCAATGTATACACTACTTAAAGAAAGAGAATCAAAAGAATTAAAGAAGTATGACGTGTATGTTTATTCATTTAATAATGATAAATACTTATTTGAAATATCTAATATGTTAAGACAAAACAATATAAAAGTATTAACAGAACTTAATAATATAAAATTAAAGAAAGCAATGAATAATGCTAATCGTGAAAAAATAGATAAAGTTATCATAATAGGTGAAGATGAACTTAAGAATAATTCAGTTACATTAAAAGATATGGTAACAGGTAATCAAGAACTAGTGAAAATAGAAGATATAGTTTCAAAAATAAAAGAGATGTAAAGAATATACTACTTTACATCTTTTATTTGATTAAATATTTTAATGTGATAAAATATATATTGAAAGATAGGTTGATTGTTATGAAAAAAGATGGATTTACATTAGTAGAAATTTTAGCTGTTATAGCTATTTTAACTGTTCTTGTAACTTTAGTCGTTCCAAGAGTAATTGATTATTTTTTTAAGTCTAAGAAGGAAGCGTTTATAATTGAAGTTGGAAAACTTTATAGTGAAACTAAGAAAGAAATGGATACTGCTGCTATTAGAAATCAAAAATTTACTGGTGCTAATTCAGTAAAAGGGCCAAAGTTAGATTTACTTGCAGTTAGTTTAGATTATTGTATTGAAGTAAAAGATGGAGTAATAACATCTGTTAAAGCATATAATGATGAATTTTATATTGAAACTACTGCTTCATATGATAAATTTAATGATGAGGTTACTATTGATGATATAAAAGAACATAGTAAAACTTATACTTGTGATTGATGTATATTTATGATAACTATTTAAGATAGTTATCTTTTATTTTAAAATGAATTTCCATAGAATAGGTGGAAAATATGAAAAAAATACCACTTTTTTGGAAAATAAGCAATAAAAAATCCCTAAACAAGGGATTTCGTATCAAAATATGGTGACCCGTACGGGAAACATCGTTTTTAATTTTAACCCTTATTTTACTTAAAAAAGAATTTTATTACCATAAAAATTACCACGAAATATATTTATCGGTAGTTTTTGCTATCTCCTTTCTTACTTTATTTTCTAGGTGTCCATATTTATTAACAGTTGTTGAATAATTAGAATGTCCAAGCCTTTTTGATATATGATATAATTCCCAACCATCAGTCATCATCAAGGCTACATAAGTATGCCTAAGATCATACATTCTAATTTTTGGTACTTTTGCTAATTCACAGTATTTGTGAAATGCTTTTCTCAATGTAACATCACTATATGGTCTATTAGTATTATAATTATAGAATATTAAATCTTTTACATTTATTTGTTTATTAATTAAGTAATCTTTATACTTATTTAATTCTATTATTAGTTTTTCTGAAACATCTACAATTCGATCCGAGGAATAAGTTTTTGTTGTTGATAAAAAATCACTAGATTTAGTATCGTAATTAATTGAATGAGAAATTTGGATTGTACAATGTGATTCATTAATTGAATTCCAAGTTAGAGCTCTTGATTCACCGATTCTATCACCTAAATATAAACCAAGCAATACTAATATCTTAGTTCTACGACCTATTTCAGATGTGTCTTTTTCAATGTAAGAAATAAATTTAGAGAACTCTTCAATAGTCCAGTATTTCATTTCTACCTTTGGAACTTTGATATATTTAATATTTTTTGTTGGATTCTTAACTATTATTTCTTTATTATTTTCGCACCAATTAAAGAATGCTCTTAAATGCTTTAATATTTCATTTTTTTGCTTATTTGTTGTATCTTCTGAATTGATAAAATCAATTACATCATTTTTAGAAATATTGTTTACTTTTTCATTTTCTAAATCCTTGTAATAACAATTATAAAAAACTTTTTTCTTTTTCAATGTATTGAAAGATAACTTCATTATATCGTTACAATATTTTATATATTCATTCCATAAATCTTTAAATAGATATGAGTTACTTGATTGTTCTATCTTTTTAATGTTTAATTCAAGTTTTGCTATATAATCTCTTGCAGCCTTAATGTCATATATTTTTTTACCATTTATTTTAGATACTGTAGTATTTTTGTATCTTATCATATAATTTCCATTTTTACCATGTTTATATATATTTAAATATCTAGTTCTTTCATATATTTTATCCATTTTTAATTTCCTTTCTTGATTTTTATAAATTTGATTGTTATAATGTAATAGAAAAACATTTAAAAAACTCAATTCTATTAGCGTGGATATTGATATTTAAAGTTTTTCTATATTGATAGTACCTGTTGGCGCAGGTGCTATTTTTTATTTATGTGCAAAGAAATAGTTTATTAAACCATTTACACCGACACACAAGAAGAGTGGGCTGAATGTTACAATTCCATCGGGTAAAAAAACTGGTAAACCCATTACTGTTAACAAAAACGAACCAAAACCATAAAAGAGAGATCTCTTTTTTAATTTGCCTTCTTTTTTCTTTTCTAAATTTCTATCTAATGTAATTCCAGTCACCATAACGAATATACCCATAAAAATCACAAATAAAGAATTAATTTCTTCCATTTTATTTATTCTCCTTTATCAAAATTATTTATTCATAACCTTGTTCTCTTTTCTCTAGCAATCCCTACAATTTTAACTGGCAAACTATTAATTTGTTCATTATCATAAAATGTAGGTTGATAGTTATCACTATTATTAATGTTAAGTGGAACAAGTGTGATTCCATTTTCTGTTATTGTTACATTCTTAAATGTGGCATCAAACCCATTTACCATGACAGCACAATCTTTTTTTTGTGCTGATACAAAGTCCTCAATATGTTCAAATATAACAATATCATTTTCATTATATTTAGGATACATACTATCACCGCTAATTTTTAGCCCATAGTATAATTTTCCACCTTTGGTCCATTCTGTTGGTATATCAACATACTCTAATATATCTTCTTGTGCTTCTATTGGAGTTCCTGCTTTAATAGAACCAAGCACTGGGATTTGTATAGTATTATCACTAGATATATCTGCGATAGAAGCATTATCAAAAGATAATGGTGGAAAAAAATCATTAATAGATACTTTGAAGTATTCAGCTAATTTAAATAAAATATCTTGATTAGTTTTTCTATCTCCTATTTCGTACCTTGATATAGTTTGAGGAGTAGTGTTTAGATATTCAGCAATTTCTTCTTGGGTAAGATTTCTTTGCTCTCTTAAATTTCTTATTTTATTGCCAATATATTTATTAATATCCATATACAATTCTCCTTTCCACATACATAATATCACACTTTACACCAAAATGGAACAAAAAGTTATAAATTAGTAAAAAAAGTATTGACCACACACCATAATGGTGATATTATTAAAGTGCAATAGGAAGGAGAGTGAAATAAACTGATGCAAAGTAAATTATTATTATTAAGAAAAGATAATAAGGTTACTCAAACAGATTTAGCCAATGTTTTAGGCATTACAACAAAACAATATGGGGCTAAAGAGTTAGGTAAAGTTAAATTTAACGGAGATGAAATGTTTAAAATCGCAGAATATTTTAATATGAAAGTCGATGATATTTTTTTACCTACAACTCACCAAAATGGTGAATTAAGTAAAGAAAATAATGAAAAAGAAAAATAAGAAAAACATCAATATCCATGCTAAATCAAAAAAGAAAGGAGTAAAAATGGAATTTTACGATACAAAAGAAATCATGAAATTAACAGGTCTTGGAAAATCATCAAGCTATAAATTAATTGATGATTTAAATAAAAAAATGAAACGAGAATATCCAGGAGCAAATATCATAAAAGGCAAAGTTCCAAAATGGTACTTTGAAAGAAAGATATTAATAAAAGATCCTAAAAAAAAGGAAGAACTGCAATAGTATAAATGTTCTTCACTTATATTATAGCAAAAGTGAAGAACAAAATCAATTTTTCAGTGAAGGTTTTGGTTAAAAAAATATAAGGAGAATATATGAATAAAGAAAAAGGACCAGAATTTATTATAAGCCCAGAAGAGCTTAAAAAGAATCAAGATAGATCGTATGCTAGAGAATATTATGAAAAGAAAGAAGCAAGAGAAAGAAGGTATGAAAAACTTATTTTTATATTAAGCATTGTGATGGTAATAATGCTAATAATTGCTTTAAATGTACAGTTCAAGAAAGGTGTAGAAGAATGTGTTAATGCAGGACACGATAGAACTTTCTGCGAAGTGGGGCTTAGTTAATATGAAAATAAACAAGTCAATAAAAAAATTACTTCAAAATATAAAAAATTATAAGAAAGTTTTAAAAGAAAATATTTCAATGAAAAAAGATATAAATAAAATGTTATCCACAATAGAAGAACTAAATAATAAGATAGATGAATATGAACTTCTACTAGATAAAGATTCATCAATTAAGAAGATTGAAGAATTGGAATATTTATTAAATCAGTACCGTAACAACAAAAGAGAATTACAAAAAGAAAATAAACAACTTAGAAGAGAAAATCTTGCATACTATATTGAATTAAATAAAAAGAAATAATTCTAATACGAAGATTAAATGCCTTATAAACTACAATCCTTCTAAAATATAAAAAAGTACTTATTTTGAAGGCATTTAGTAAGTACTTTTAAACTAACAAAAAGGAGAATCATAATGGAAAGAAAAAGTTTTGTATTTTATGCCAGTTTTTATAATTCAATAAAAAAAATAAAAGATAAATCGCTTAGATGTGATATATATGAAGCCATATTTGAATTAGCTTTAAATGGCAACAATATAACGATTGATAATGAACTTGCTATTCTAGCACTTGACTTGATAATGCCACAAATAACAGCCAATAATACTAAATATGAGAATGGAAAAAGGGGCGGCAGACCATCTAAAAACAAAGACGAAAATGAGGAAAAAAATCAAGAAAATAGTGTAAATAGTGAAATCAAAAAAAATGTGGTTATTGAAAATGAAAACCAAAATTTTGAAAGTGAAAACCAAGTTTTTAAAAATAAAAATCAAAAGGAAAATAGGTTATTTAATTCAAAACCCAATGATAATGTAAATGTAAATGATAATGTTAATGTAAATGTTATATATAAAAAAGAAATAAATAAAGAAAAAGAAAATGAACTAGTAAAATTTATAACAGAAAAGGCAATAAATATAACACCATATGAATATTCAGTTCTTGAATTATATTTAAAGGATTTCTCAATTGAAGAAATTAAACATGCTCTTCTTTTAGGAAAGGGTAAATCAGTTAGTTATTCATTAACTATTCTAAAAAATTGGTTCATAAAGAAAAAGGAGCCAAAAGAAAAAAGTAAGAAAATAATACCAGAATGGTTCAATAAATGTATAGAAACTGAAAGTTTAGAAGAATCAGATGTAGAAAGTTTTAAAAAGTTCATTGAGGAATTTAGAAAGGAATAAAGAAAGAATGTTTTTTAGGAAAAGAAATAAAATCAGGGAGTTAGAGGAAAAATTAGAAGAATGTAACGATATAATAGAAACTTTAAAAGATAAAGTAAGTGAAAAATCAGATTATGCAGAAGCATTAAAAGATGAAATTCAAGAAAAAGTAAAAGACATGAAATCTCAACAAGATAAAATTAAGTTTTTAGAGAATGAAAATTGCAAAGGTCTATCAGAAACTAAAAAGATCGTTAAGAAATTAGAAGCAAAAGAACAATCTAGAAAAAAATTAGCTTGTGAAAAAGGCGAATATACACTTTACATAAAGAGATTAAATAAGCAAATAGACGATTTAGAAATGCTAATTAGAAAAAAAGAACTAGATTATTTATTTGCATTAAAAATAATTTTTAGAAAATCTAAACTAACTGGTGATACAAAGGCATTCTTAGGTCAAAGATTAAAAGAGTTACAAGGTAAATTTGAAAGTAATAGAGGTGATAACAGTGCTAGTAATATCAGATACAAAGAGAATAATAAAGAATGTTAATGAACTTATTATTGTGCCAAGCAGTGAAGTGTGGGATATAAAGGCGATTGATTCAATAGTCGCTCTTGGCACTTATGGAACATTAGAAAGAGCAAAAAAAGTATTAGATGAGTTTGCAGAAGCATACAAACAAAATTTTTTGTTAATAAATTGTTCACAAAAATTAACAGAAGAAGAATTTAAAAAATATTCCCAAAATATAATATTTAGATTTCCAGAAAAATAATAGGAGGATATAAAGAGATGTTAATAATAATGATAATTTTAATAATTTTAGCAGTAATTATAGCAAAAATAGCGTTTAAAAAAGAAAAAGACACAATTTTTGCATTATGTTTAATAGGTTCAGTTTCAATAGGAATAGCAAGTTTATTGTTAATTGGTTATTCAATAGAAGGATATATAAAGGGATATACGGCAAGTGAAAAAATATCAATGTATCAAGAGGAAAACAAAGCTATTGAAAATCAAATAACAATAATCGTAAATAATTATCAAGGTTATGAAAAAGAAATAATATCAAATGTAGCAGACATGGAAGTATCTTTTATAAAAATTCCTGAATTAAAATCAAATGAGTTAGTACAAACTCAAATATATATATACCAAGAAAATAATGAAAAAATAAAAGAATTAAAAGAAGCTCAAATTAATTTGAAATTATTTAAATGGTTACTCTATTTTGGAAAGTAGGTAATAATGACAAGTAGTAGTCCATGGAGAAGTGACTTTGGAATCTTCAAGAGTGGGTCTGTAGTTAAGCATTATGATAAAAAAGAAGATAGAGAAACTTGGAAAGTATTCGCTCAAGATGAAAGAAAAAGTTATGAGTGTTCAAATTATGGAAGATTTAGAAGAGTTTATAAAACTAAGAAAGTAATATTTGAACCAATTCGAGATTATCAATGGAAAAAAGACAATTATTCTTTAATTGTAAATGTAACGATAAATAGTGTAAGAAAAGGGTTAAATGCAAGGAAAGTAATAGCTGAAACCTTTATAAGACCTTTGAATAAAAATGAATTAGTTATTAATAAAAATAATAAAATAGATGATCTCAGAGCTTCAAATTTATTTATTACAACAAAGCAAGTTCAAGGCAAATTAACTGGTTATTTAACAAAAAGATGCAAAAAAATTGTTTATACAGACAATGCAGGATTTAAACATATATTTAGAAGTTCTAGATATGCAGCAAAAGAGTTAGGGGTAAGTTATCAAACGGTACTTGATATATGCAACAAAAAAGTTAAAAGCCCTAGATTTAACTTAAAATTTCAGGAGGAAAAATAATGAAAAAAACAAATTTACAATTATCTTTATTTGAAAGTAATGAGAATAAATTTGCAAATGAAATGTTGAATTTAATAAATGAAGCATCTATTGGAACTATCTGGGAAAATAGTTTCTATATTGAAGAAGTCAAATTATCTAAATGGAATCATTTAAAATCAAGCAAAAAAAGACACTTAACAATTATTTTAAAGAGTTATAAAAACATAGATTACGGTACAATGTTTACTTATTTTAACTGTGATAAAACTGATGAAAAAATTCTTTTGAATAATATATGTGAAAATGAATTGTATAAAAAATTAGTAGAAGATGAAGATTTTTCAATTACACTTTTGCCTTGGTTTATTGACATTACTTTTAAAAATTTTGCTTTCAAAAATATAGAAAATTACATTGAATAGAAAAGAGGTTATTTTGATAATGAAGATACTATCAAACAAACAATACAATGACTTAATAAATGAAAATAAATGTACACTAGATACTTATAATCAAGATGTTACAGTATTAAAGTTAGAGAATAAAGATTATGAATTAAAATTAGATTCAATACGTAATCAGTTGATTGACATAGTCCAATCTTCTGATATTAAAAAAGATACTATAATTAAAAAAATAAAAGGGGTAATTCGATTCATAGAGAAAGGAAAATAAAGAATATGAATAAAAATGTAGAACAACATTTAGATGAACTAATTGAGTACTATAGAGATACAAGTATTGATGACGCTGGTTATTTAAAAAAACTATTTGTTAGAAATTTAGGCGACGTAAAAAGAAGATATGTAAAATACGACAAGCCTAAATTTGATAATTTAGAAATACTAAAAGAAAAAGTTGATAAATTAGAAATATTAATAGAAAACTTAAAATTAGGAGTTACTTTAAATCAAGAACAAGAAGATTTATTAGATGAGATTTTATTCAGAGGAAACAAGAAATGAGCAAACCATTAATATATGATAAACCAATGACCAAAGCTCAAAAATGTAGAAGATATAAAAACAAAATGAAAGATTGGAAAGATAGAAACTATTTAACATTTTGTTTCCATCTTCCAAAAAATTTAGTTGAAAAATTTAGAGAAAAAACTAAAAAAAACGGAGATGTTCAAAGACAACTTGTGGTAAATATGTTAGAAGAATATATAAAAAGGAAATAATATGAACAAAAAAGAAATAGAACTTATTGAAAAAGAAATAGAAGATAATTTAAAGGCTGGAGAATGTGGATTGGCAAGCAACAATGAAAAATTTCAATGGACTAACACAGCAAATGCTATGAAAAAAATGTTAGAAGAAAATAAAAAGTTAAAAGGCAATTGGAATATGTTAAAAGAATATATAAAAGAAACTAAATTAAAGGAATTTGAAAAATCATATGGTAAAAGATATGGAAGAACATTTACACAAGCCGAAATAGTTGTATGCAATATGATTTTAGATAAAATGCAAGAACTAGAAGGAAGTGATAGTAATGATAGTAATTAATTTAACTGATATTATTATTATATCTATAATTCTATTAATTATAGCAATATCTATTATAAAAATAATAATTGAAAAAATAAAAAAAATAGGTAAAAAAAATTGTTATGAATGTAAAAATTATCAATTATATGATGTTTGTAGTTGTGGAGATGGTTGCAGATATCAATGTATAAAAAATAATAGAATTGATAGTGTTGTAAGTATGAATTGCAATGAACATTATGAAAAATGTAAAGGAAGTGATAGTAATGATTAAATTTTATTTAAGCACAGTATTAATATATTTTGTTATTTACATAGCTAGTGGAATACTAACAAGAAAACAATTTATAAAAGCTAGAGATAAATTAAGAAAGGCAACAAATAACAATTCTAAAATTTATGGATATGCAAGAACAACTATAGATTATCTATTATTATCCTTTGTACCTGTAATTAGATTATTTGGATTAATAGCGAAATACTATTTTATAGCCAATACAGATGAATTTATAAAAAGAATAAAAGAAAAAGAGAGGAATAGTAATGTTAAAGATTAAAGATAAAGTAATTAATAATGGATTAAAGGGACAAATAATTGATATTAAAGAAGCAGATAATATACCTGGAAATCCTAAATTATATTTAATAAAATATCCTTTATTTACATTCAAAAATCCATTTAAAAGAAAACTATGGACATTTGGTTTTGATTTAGAGAAAGTAGAGAGTGGTGAGTAAATGATAGATTTTATTAAATGTGTATTAACTGCTATTGGAGCATTTATAGTTTTCATTTTAATTATAATATTTGGAGTTATGCCATTTCGTAATAATTGTTACGAAGGTAAAAAAATATTTGAATATGAAGATGTAGATGGTAATACAGGTATAGCACATAATTGTCAATTTTCTGATGCCAAAGACTATTCTAGAAAAGGTGGACAAGGACAACCAATATGTTTTGTTGGTAAAAAAGTAATTGTAGTTAAATGGTATGAAGATAAAACAAAATATGGAAATTGCTATAAATCTTTATGGAATTAGGAGATGATAAATAATGAAATTAGAAGTTGGGCAATTTGTTAGAACTAAAGATGGAATAATAGGTAAATATTTTGGAGAAAAGGCTTACGAGCCAAATAAAATTTGTATTTGGACTGAAACTACCAAGGAGGGGATACAAATAACACCTATAATTGATAAAGATACAATAGTTAAAGCCAGTTATAGCATAATTGATATTTTGGAAGTTGGAGATGTAATTATTGATAGAGAAGGGCATAAATATCCAATAAATTATGAATTTGAAACTGATTACAATAGTGAATATAAAAGTTATGAAATAACCATTGATGACCATATAACATTATTTTTAAAAGATGGTTTATCAATAATAACAAAAGAGCAATTTGAACAGATGAGTTACAAGGTAGGTGAGAAAGATAATAACAAAAGATGAAGAAATTTATAGTTGGGAAGAAATACATAAAATACTAGGAAAAATAAATAATGATATAGAACTGTTTAGGAACAAGTATCATATGGATCCAAATTTGATCATTATATCTGAAAGATTAGAGTATATATTAAAATCACAATTTGATTTGATGAGCTATAATGAAATGATAATACTAAATGATAAACCTTTAAAAATAAATAGAGTGTTTAGTTTAAGTTGTTTAACAAGTCCAGCATTAAGCAATTTAAATTTTGAAATAAGATAAGGTGAAAATAATGAATAAGAGAAGCTTATATGAAGTAAGAAGAGAACTTATAAAATATTATGATAATTTAAGAGAAATAAATAGGTTAATGGTTTCAGAGCCATCAGAGACATTAGTAAATAACAAGAAAAAAATCAAAAATAAAATAAACGAACTAGAAGAAGAATATAAAAAAATTAAAGAAAATAATAACACTCAAAAATATAAAAAACTATTTGAATGAAAAAAATTAACAATAAGTCTTATAAAACAATAAAAAAACAAATGTAATGGTGTCGCAATATAATATTAAGATTATCTTGTTAGAAAAGGTAGGTGTAAATGAAGGATAAAAGATTAGAACAATTAGATGAATTTATTTATGATTTAAGATTTAATGAAAAGCATAAAAAGACAATCGTGACATACAAGAATCAACTAATTAAATTTATTGATTGGTTAGGGGAGAAAGAAATAAATAAAGAGATATTATTAGATTATAAAGATTATTTGGAAACATTATTAAATTCAAAATATAAGATAACATCACTGAATTTAAATATCGTGGTTGTAAATAAATTCGTTCGTTTTATAGGTATAGAAAATTGTAAAATAAAGAAATTTAAGACTCAAATGCAAACTTCTGTGATAGATCAAATATATGAACAGGAACATAAAAGAATTCTTAAATGGGCAAAGAAACTGAATAAAGAAAATATGTATTTGATTATTAAGATATTTGCATTATGTGGAATAAGGGTCATAGAACTAAAAGACTTTACTGTTGAAAATGTTAAGAAGGGCTACTTCAAAACATACAATAAAGGAAAAGTAAGAGATATACTTATTAGAAAAGATTTAAGAACTGAAATACTACATTATTGTAAATCAAATAAAATAGAAACTGGATTGATCTTTCATCAAAAAAATAACAAAGATAAATTAATAGATCCATCCACGATATGGAGAAACTGTAAAAAAATCGCGGGAGCAGCAAGAGTAAATAAAAGCAAGATTCATCCTCATGCCTGGAGACATTTATATGCAATTGAATTACATAGAATTGGTACACCTTTAACAGAAATATCTGATATGTTAGGACATCAAAGTGTTGAAACTACTAGAATATATTTAAGAACTTCATTAGAAACAAAAAAGAGTTTATTGGAAAAAATGTATAAGAAGGAGGCATAAATGGAAGAATTAAATATAAAAGAAGCAAAAAACAGAAGAAAGAAATTATATAATGATTTGGATGTATATCTTACACAGAAAAAAATTAATTTTATAAAGACACAACCTGCTAGTCCTATAATGAGAGATATAATCACAGGAAAGAATGATGGAAAAATGATATTTGATAAATTCAATCATTATGTGATAAAAGATGAGAAATATGATGCAAAAATATATTCAATTCAGGAAGAAATTAATTCATTAGAAAAATATATCGTAAATGAGATGAAAAGAGTAGCAACAATGGGCGGTAATGAACTTATAAAATATTATCGTGATATAGAAAAAATGAAATGGAAAGACATTTCAAAAATTACTCATTATAGTATAAGACAGTGCCAAAATTTGTACAAAAAATAGTAAAAAATATAGAAAAATAAAGATTGCATACTTTTTGCACATTTTTCGTGCTATAATTGCTATAATAGGAATAATAATAAGTGAGGTTAATATTATTCGATTTAAGGGCAAGAAATTGCTCTTTTATTTTGAGATAAACGGAGGTGGTTTATATGCTCACGGCAAAAGAAGAAAAGTTTGTAGCAGGGCTTATAAAAGGTCTTTCACAAAGGCAAGCATATAAGAAAGCATTTGCAGTAAAATGGAAAGATAGTACAATAGATTCCAAAGCAAGTACACTGTTTAAATCTGATAAGGTCCAGGAAAGGTACAAAGAACTTCTTCAAGAAGTAAACAAAAGAACTGATGAAGAAGCTATAATGTCTGCACAAGAAAGACTTGTATTTTTATCAGAAGTTGTAAGAGAAAAACAACTTGAAGATAAATATTATGAGAGTTCAAGTGGAAAATTAAAAAGTAAGAAAGTTCCAGCAGATATAATGACTAAAATTAAGTCAATTGATACTATGAATAAAATGACAGGAGAATATAAGACTATTTTATCTGGTAATGTAAATATCGATCAAAAATTAGAAGATTTAATATGAAATTTAGTGCAAACTTTTTAATCCAAAAGCGAAAAGAAAAATGGAATGAAGAACATGACATAGAATTTGATAGAAAATTGAGAAATGCAATAGCAAAAAGAATCTTAGAAGATTCAGAACTAAGAGAAGAAATCACTAAGAATCCTGAAAAAGTTATTGAATTGTTATTTGTAGTAGTAGATAAGAATCAAACTACAATGCCATTTTTCTTAAATGAAGTTCAAAGAGAATTTATAGACATCTTAAATGATGCAATAGATAAATTCAACAATGGTTTAATAAGCGATGTTTCATTATTGATTTTAAAAGGTCGTCAACAAGGATTTACAACACTTGTAACTGCTTATCAAGAAGCATGTAGTATTACAAAGAGAAACTTTCAAGGATTTACTCTTGCTGATAAAGCTGAAAATGCAGAAACTATATTTGAGAATAAAGCAAAGTTTACATTTAATCAGTTGCCTGAAATAATAAAGCCAACTGAAAAGTTTAACAACAAAAGACAGTTTTTATTTGATAAATTAAATAGTTCTTGGTCAGTAGATACTGCTACAAAAGATGTAGGTCGTTCAAGAACAATTAATTTCTTTCATGGAAGTGAATGTGCGTTCTGGAGAGATGGAATAGCAACAATTCAAGCAGGGCTTGGAGAAGCATTCACACTTAATTGTATCAAGATATATGAATCAACCGCAAATGGATATAATGATTGGCAAGAGATGTGGAGTAGTGGTTCTCATATTAATTGTTTCTTTGCATGGTGGAAAACAAGTGAATATAGAATACATCTTCCATCTAAACAGATAGAAGATGAATTTATAAGTGACATTGAAAAAAAGCAAGATTGGATCTATGAAAGGTTAAAATGGTTAAGAGATGTAAAAAAATTAGATAATGAACAATTATACTGGTATTATAAAAAGTATGAGAAATACATTGATAAGGAATTAATTAAACAAGAATATCCTTGTAGCCCAGAAGAAGCATTTCTATTACCAGGACAAAATGCATTTAATACAACTAACATTATGAATAGATTAGATGTATTAAAGAAACCATTAAAAGTAGGATATTTCACTTATAATTACGATGATACTAAACCAGAAGGAAAGAAAATATCAAGTATAAAATGGATAAATGATCCTAATGGATATATTCAAATATATAAAGTACCACAAAGTCCTAAGATAACCAAATATTGCATCGGTGGAGATACAGCTGGCGATGGAAGTGATTTCTACACAGGACATGTATTAGATGCAAGAACAGGGGAACAAGTAGCACACTTAAAACACAAATTGGGAGCACATCAATATGTTAGGCAAATGTACTGCTTAGGTAAATACTATTCATACCATCTGGGTAACATAAATGAAGATGCACTAATTGGTATAGAAACGAATTTTGATACATTTCCTATCATGGAACTTCAAAGATTAGGATACACTAATCAATATATAAGAGAGAAATTTGATGAATATACAGGTAAAAAAGAGAAAAGATTTGGATTTAGAACAACATCACTAACAAGACCTGTTATTATTTCACAACTACAACAAATAGTTGATGAAGAAATAGAAAAAATAAATGATGAAAGTACATTAAAAGAACTACTAAAAATAATCAAGAATAAGGATGGAAGAGTAGAAGCACCTAGTGGTGGACATGATGATGATATGATGGGATTATCTATTGCACATCATATCAGACTACAAGTATGCTTTACAGAAGATATATTCTCACCATATCCAGAATTTAGAGAATTTAATGTAGAAGATTCAAGAAAAGATTATGGAGAAAAAATTGTAATTGTATAGGAGGAAGAATAATTATGAATTTAATAGAAACAATAACATTAATGATAAGTGATTCATATAAAGATAGATTTTTAGCGGAATATAAGCAAACTAAGATAAGATATGAAAAGTTAAAAAAATTAAATAATCAAATTGAGGCTTATTATAGATCTCGTAATGAAGGATTGCCTATTAAAAAACCTTTTTATAATGGTTCAAGAGAATTGTTAAGACAACAACAACAGATAATGGGTGAATATCTTCATATATTAGAGGTAAGGGCTGAAATGGAAGGAATAGAATTATAGGAGGAAATATGCCAGAAAGTGATTTTATCGCAATATGTAAAAAAGGGATAGTTGATTATTATATAAATCATAACAAAAAAATAGATGAAGAAAAAATCTATGTTGTATGGTTGTGTAAAGTGCTTCAAAATAATAAAGCATTATTGAGTACACCAATATTAGATGGAATGTACTTTGAATGTACATATAATGGTGACAAGAAAGAATTATATATAGATGCATATTCAAAAGAGCAAAATATAGTTTATAGATGGAGAGAGTATGAAGAAAAAAGTATTTAGAGAAAGAAATAAACAAAAAGTATTAGAACAAGAAAAAATTAAGAATAAGAAAAAGAGTGAAAAGAAATGAAGGAAACTTTAATTCTGATAGGGATAATAAGCATACTAAATCTAGTATGTTTTTATATTGGAGCAGTAATAGGACAAAAGGTTACGAACAAAGAAAAGTTAACTCCAACATTTAAAACTCCAACAGAACTTATCCAAAATCATAGTTCTCAAAAAGAATATAAAAATCAAAATGAAAAATATAAAATAATTGAATCAAACATTGATTCATATGATGGAACTTCAAAAAATCAAAAAAAGTTAGGAGGATAATATGCCTGAGATACTAGATATAGATGACATTAAAACAACTGATATATGGGATTTGTTTGAAAAAGGTAGAGATTATCATAGAAGAACAAATGTATATTCAGATACTGACTTAAATTATAGAATGTACAATGGTAATCAGTGGGAAGGTGCAATAATAGATGGTATAGAAAAAGCACAATATAATTTCATAGAAACCATTGTTAATTACAAAGTAAGTACAATTAATAGTAATTTATATGCTATTCATTTTTCTAGTGAAAACTTTGAAGAAGCAAAATTTAGAGCAGTTGCAAAAAAGGTATGTGAATTATTAGATAAAAAGGCGGCAAAAGTTTGGGAAAACGACCAGATGGATACAAAGGTTAGAGATGTTTCAGAAGATGCAGCCATAAACGATGAAGGAATAATGTATGTGTGGTTCAATGAAACAACACAGTCACCAGTTAATGAAATTCTTTCAAAAAATGATGTATATTATGGAAATGAACAATCATCTGAAATACAATCACAACCATATATAATAGTTGCAAGAAGAAGAAGTATTGTTGAAGTTAAAAAGATGGCGGCAATAAATGGTGCAACACCAGAAACATTAAAGTATATAGTTGGTGATAATGATTATCAAGATCAAGCGGGTGATGATGCAAAATACGAAAAAGAACCAATGTGTACATATCTGATAAAACTTTGGAAAGATGAAAATGGTAAAGTATGGTATCAACCAGCAGTTAAGTATATAAATATATCTGAGGCGAAAAATACTAACTTATCATTATATCCATTAGCACACTTCTTGTGGAAAAACAAACGAGGCTCTTCAAGGGGCGAAGGAGAAGTAAGAAATTTAATTCCAAATCAATTGGAACTAAATAAAACACTAGCAAGATATTTATTAGCAATAAAGCAGTGTGCATACACTCAAAAGGTAATTGATGTAAATAAAATATCTAATCCAGATGCAGTAAATACGATAGGCGGAATAATAAAAATTAAGAATGGTGCTCAAATAGATGATGTATCTAAAATATTTACCTATATACAGCCTGCATCAATGAGTGGGGATGTAAATAGAGTAATAAGTGATTTAATATCTATAACTCGTGAACTAAAAAATGCTGGTGATATTGCCACAGGTGGAGCGAATCCAGAAAAGGCAAGTGGAAAAGCAATATTAGCAATTCAACAAGCCAGTCAACAACCTATGAGTAAGCAAGCAATCGCATTAAAGAAATTTATAGAAGACCTTGCAAGAATATGGCTTGATATGTGGACGATATATACTCCTAATGGAATGCAGTTAGAAGCAAAAGAAATAGATGAAACAACAAATACAGAATATACAAAATTAGTAACTGTTCCATCAGCAGTCTTAAAGAAACTAAAAGGAACTGTAAAAATAGATATAACACCTGATAGTCCGTATGATAAATATGCAAGAGAATTATCTATTGAGAATTTATTTAAAAATGGTATGTTCAATGTACAAAGATTATCAGAATTAAAAATATATGCTCAATTATTGCCTGATAATTCAACTATGCCAAAACAAGAAATATTAGAAGCTATTAAGTTGATGGAAGAAGAACAACAAAAAATAGCGCAAATAGAAGCGCAAGCACAAATAATGCAACAAAGAGCAAATCAATTCATTAGTGGAGATGCAGAAAGTCAGTCTCAACAAATAATGGATGCATTAAATCAACAAAGTAATATGAAATAAGGACACTAAAAAAGTGTTTTTTATTTGGTCTAAGCATTGCAGACCTTACCAAAAACTCACATGGAATAAGTGGAAGCAAACCATACCAAAAATAGGAGGGAGAAAAAGTTATGGAAAATAATGAAGAACTTGTAGTAAATACAGATACTACTGAAAATGTTGTGGAACAAGCATCAGAAGAACTTGTTGATGGTAATAATACCACTGAGGATGTAACAGAAAATCAAAGTCCAGAAGAAAAATTATATACTGAATCTGAATTTAATCAGAAACTTGATGAGGTAATTCCAAAAAAGATTGCTAGAAGAGAAGAAAAAATAAGAAAAGAGTATGAAAAAAAACTTAAAGATTATGAGTATGCAGAACAAGTATTAAATGCTGGAATGGGCACAAGTAATATTAAAGAAGCAATTAATAACCTTAAAGAATTTTATACTCAAAAAGGAATAGAAATGCCTCAATATCAAGAAAGACCAAATCAATACGATATGGAAGCAGGAGCTGAGAAAGAAGCACAAGCAATTATAGATTCAGGGTATGAAGATATAGTTGAAGAAACTGATAGATTAGCTTCAATCGGAGTAGATAAGATGACTCCAAGAGATAAAATCATGTTTAAAAAATTAGCCGTTGAAAGAAAAAGAGTTGAACAATTAAAAGAAATAAATGATTTAGGAATTACTATGGAAGACATTGATTCAAAAGAATTTAAAGACTTTTCAAAATATCTTGATCCATCAATGAGTCTAAAAGAAAAATATGAATTTTATCAAAAAATAAAACCAAAAGAAACAATAGAAAGCATAGGAAGTATGAAAAATGAAAGCCCAAGTGTTGTAAAGGATTTCTATACGCAAGAAGAGATAGCACAATTAAGTGAGGATGATTTAGATGATCCAAAAGTGTGGAATGCAGTAAGAAATTCAATGACAAAGGGAAGATAAAAATAAATGCTCATACTTCAAAGGAAAGGAAAAATAAAAAATGTCAGTAGCAAAATTTCAACAAACTATTTGGAGTAAAGCTATCCAAAAAGAGTTAAAAACAATTACATCATTAAGAAATCACTGTGATTTCCAATATGAGGGAGAAACAAAAAATGCAAAGGAGTTAAAAATATTAAGTGTCACTAGACCAACTATTACTAGATATGTTCCAGGAACAGATTTAACATTAGAAAGTTTAAGCGATTCTGAAAAAGTATTAAAGCTAGATCAATATTTCTATTTTAATTATCAAGTAGAGGATATTGATAAGGCTCAAAGTGTTCCAGGATTAATGGAAAATGCTGCAAGAGAAGCATCATTAGGATTAAAAGAAGAAGGAGATAAATATGTTGCTAAGTTAGTTAAAGCCGGTGTTGAAGCAACTACTAATCCACTAGCAAGTTCATCAGCAATTGCATTAACAAAATCAAATGCTGTTGAGAAAGTAGAATTAGGATTTGCAGAACTTTATAAGAATAATGTTCCAGTAAGTGAACCATTATATTTTGAAGTAGCACCAACTGTATTTACAATATACAGACAAGCACTAACAGAACTATCTACTAATAATCCAGAAATCTTAAAGAAAGGTGCAGTTGGTAAAATTAATAATGCATATGTATGCGTAGAAAATTTATTACCTACTGGTAAAAAGGCATCAACATCTACAACAGATGATGTAGTTTATAATATCATAAGAACTAGTAAAGCAATTGCATTTGCAGAACAAATTGAGAAAGTAGAAGCATATAGACCAGAAAAAGCATTTCAAGATGCATTAAAGGGACTATATGTATTTGGCGCTTTAATTACAAGACCAAAAGAAATTTATGTATTAAAAACAGAAATATAGTATTAAAAGAGGAGTAATCCTCTTTTTTATTGCCTCGTAGCCAAAGTGGTAAGGCACAAGACTTTGACTCTTGCATTTTGCTGGTTCGAATCCAGCCGAGGCAACCAAAAATAGGAGGAAATATGAATAACGAATTATTTACGATAAGACCAACATTAAAACAATATTATGGAAGGACTATAACAAAAGATACAAAGTTTGATGAATATACAGACGACAAAACAATACATCAAACATTAGAGAATTTAGTTTTAACAACTACTATAACAAGAGAGTCAGAATATGGCGGAATAAAAAGTAAGGAAAAAAGTATATTAACGCAAGAATTAAAAGAAAATATGGTTTTAATATGGAATGAATCAGATGGATATATAATTCCTAATCGTGAAGTCTATAAATTAAAAGATTTAGAGAAAGAAATAGAAGAAGTAAAAAAAATATATGAAGATAATACGGATATAAATCCAAAATAGTGGGAGGTAATATGACATTAAAGGAATTAAAGAAAAAAGTTTTAACTTTAATAGAGGAATCAAAAAGTGGAGTGCTTTCTGAAACAGATGATCCTGATATAGAAGCAAAACTTCCATTTGTAATAAATGAGATTTTATTTGAGTTAGCAAGATATAAAAAAATTCCAACATATAAAGAAGAAGAGGTCACAAAAAATCAAATATATGATTTAAGTAAGCTAGACAACTTCTATCAATTAAAAAATATAAAAAATATTCAGTATGAAGATGTAAATGAATTAAATATTCAGTTTATGGAAGCAGGAAAAGCACTAATAACATATTACAAATATCCAACTATTATTGATGAAACAACATCAGATGATTTCAAGTTAGAATTATCACTAGACGCATTAGAGATTGCACCATTAGGAATTGCAGCTGATTTACTAAAAGCAGATGTATCTAATCAATATGGACAAATATATTCAAATAGATATAGAGAATTAATTCAAACACTTGATTCAAGATATGCAACAGGCAGTGTTGAAATAACAGGTGGAATTAATATATAGGAGGTAAAATGTCAACAAGTGGATCATTAATAACAAGAAGATATGGTAACTTTAAAGGTATAGATTGCAGAGAAGGAGAAATATCTTTAAATCGTTGTGCTGATGCACTAAATCTTTTTAAAAACTATAAATCATCAAATATGATAGAAACCCGCCCAGATTTAGAATTGTATCAAGGTTTTGATAATTCTATCTTTGGGCATTTTTTTTATGAAATAAATGATAAGACAATAGAAATAGTACATTCAGGAACAAAACTATACAAGATTGAAGATGGAACTGTAACACAATTATTTGTAGGAATGAAACCTTTTAAAAGTAATTTCTTTGTTTTCAATAACATTCTTTATATAAAAGATGGAATCAATTATTTACAATATGATGGAACTGAATTAAAGGAAGTAGTCGGATATGTACCTACAACTTCAATAAGTAGAAGTCCAAAGGGTGGAGGAACTATTTATGAAGATGTTAATATGCTATCAAAGTATAGGAAAAATACTTTTTGTGCAGATGGAGAGTCAACAGATTATTATTTAGATGCACAAAATATAACAGGCGTTGGGAACGTTAAAGTAAATGGAATAGACCGAACACCTAATACTGATTACACAGTAAACTTGGCTAAAGGAATGGTAACATTTACAAATGCTCCAGAAAGTCCTGACACTGTTGGAGAAGACAATGTAGAAATAACATATATAAAAGAAGTATCAGGATATGCGGATAAAATAAAAAAATGTACTCTACTAACTGTATTTGATAATAGGGTATTTTTTAGTGGAAATATAAACTATCCAAATGTATTATGGCATTCAAGTTTAAATGATCCTACATATGTAAGTGATTTAGACTATTATGACGAAGGGTTAGACTTGTCACCAATAAAATGTATGATTGCAGGAAATAATGCTTTGTGGGTATTTAAAAAGCCATCTCAAGCAAATACTACAATCTATTATCATACCCCTACAATAGATTCTACATATGGAAAAATATATCCTAATTCACATTCAAATATATCTACTGGTTGTATAGCAACTGGAATTAATTTTAATGATGATATTGTATTCTTTTCTGATAGAGGAATGGAAGGAATAACAAGCGATATTACAACTGAACAAGTTATATCACATAGAAGTTCATTTATTGATAACAAATTATTAAGTGAAAAAAATTATGAAGATATGATCTTAGAAGAATGGAAAGGATATTTACTAGTTGCAATAGATAATAAGATTTATCTAGCAGATTCAAGATCAATTACAAAGTTAAATGGTAATTATGAATATGATTGGTATTATTGGGAATTTAATAAAAAAATAACTAATATGACAGTTAAAAATGGAACTTTATATATAGGTAGTGAAGACGGAATTTATTCATTAACAAATACAACAAATGATGTAAGCAGTTATTGGCTAACGCCAAAGGATACTTTCAGTTATGGAAATTATCAAAAAACGACTAATAAAAAGGGCTGTATTGTAGAAGTAGAAGGTAAAAACATAAAGATTTTAGTTAAAACAAACAAAGATAATGAAGAACAACTAATAAGTGAATATGAAGAAGTTAATGATTATATAGTTCCAAGAATAAAAATGAAAAAATTTAAAGATATTCAATTAAGGATAAGTTCTACAAAGAAAATGAAACTTGAATCAATAATGATAGAAGCATTTATTGGTTCTTATATAAAACGATAGGAGGTTAAATTTATGGCTACAAATTATAGTGTTAATTATGAAGATGAAAGATTTAAAAATGTTGAAGCAGAAAAAGAAAATAAAATAAATGAAATTGATAATAAATATAATAACATGATTAATGAATCAGATAATTTCTATCAAAAACAAATAGATGCTGCAAAAGATTATTCTAATAAACAACAAGAATTGCAAAATGAGCAAACACAACTTGCAATAGATGAAATAAATCAGCAAAAAGATAAATTAGAGAAAGACTATATTAAAGAACAAAAAGGTTCATATAGCGATTGGCAAAAAGAATCTAATAGATATGGAGCAAATGCCGAGAAGGAAGCAAGCAGTGGGCTTAGAAATACAGGATATAGCGAATCATCACAAGTAAGTATGTATAACCAATATCAAAATAGAGTATCTACTGCAAGAGAAGTATATATAAATGCTACTAAAAATTATGATAGAAGTATTACACAAGCTAGAATAACTAATAATAGTAAATTAGCAGAAATAGCATATGATGCATTACAAAAAGAACTAGAATTAGGATTAAATGGATTTCAAAATAAAAATCAATTAATTTTAAGTCAAATATCTGCAAAACAAAATATTGATAATATTTATAATGAGCGTTGGAATAATGTACTTTCTCAAATTAATGCCGAAAACTCACTGGCAGAACAAATAAGACAATATAACGAAACATTAGCATTCCAAAAATCAGAAGCAAAAAGACAACAAAAAAATTGGGAGAAGGAATATGCTCTTTCAAAAAAAAAAATAACTAGTAGTGGTAGTGGAAGTACTAGTGCATACTCATTAACAAATACTGAAACTAATAAAAATAATACAAGTGAAAGTAGTACAAAGAAAAAGAACACAAAAGATTCTGGAGAACAATATGGTCCATCAAAAGAATTATATGAAAAAAATAAGAAAAAATGGTGGACAAATTTATTAACTATATTAAGTAAAAATTAATGTGGAGGTAACAGATGATAATTAATAAGAAACTTTTAGATGATCTAGCACCAGTAAAAGATGATAATGATAGTGCTTGGTTAAAATCTACAAAAAAAACAAAAAAGATAAAAAAATTATGGGAAGATGGATATGATGTAGGTGATGTTACTAAAACAATATTAAATGTAGGAGATACCATATTATCTTCAACAGCAGATGCTTTAACAAATGTTGGAAAAGGATTTATGAGTACAGTTGAAGGTACTGTTGATGCTGGTAGATATTTTTTGGGCGATGCAATGAAAAAAAGTGCTAATCTGCAAGCGGATATTTGGAATAAATTGGGCAATAAATCTTATGCAGATAGTTTAAGAAAAAGCGGACAACAATTATTTGATTTTGAAAAGAAAAATGCTAAGGTAGATGTAACAGGTGCATTGCTTGGTGAAACAAATGATATTTTTAAAGAAAATTGGTCAAAAAAAGTAGATGAGAAATCAATTTTTGCTGAAAAATCTGATTCTGTTGCACAAGGTGTGGGTAATGTAGGAGCTTTTGTAGGAATGTCAAATATTGCGCCAGTACTTGGAGGAAATGAAATAGGTACTGTTGGAAGTTTTTTAAATTCATTTAGTAGTTCTTATGGAAATAGTAGAACGGAAGCCTATAAAAATGGCGCAGATGACGAAACTGCAAACAAAGCGGGATTAATAAATGGTTTTGCAGAAGCAATTAGTGAGCAATTCTTTGACGGAATGCCTGGTATGAAAAGTGCTGGATGGGGAGATAAATTAGTAGGAAAAATAGGTGAATCAGTATCTAAGTATTTTAATGGAAATATTGGAAAGAATGTAATGAAAATACTTGATGCATCTGGTGAAGGCTTTGAAGAAATAATATCAAATGCGTTAGTAACAACTGGGAATAATATAGCTCATTATTTTGATAAAAATTATACTTATGGTATGGAAAATCAAAGCGGAAATGTTATAAAAGACATAGGTGATTCTATAACATCGCAAGAGTCATGGGATGCATTTATTTCAGCAATGCTAACATCAGCTATTACAAATGGTGGTGCAAAATTAATAAATCAAACTCAAAACAATCATATTATAAAAGAATATGCAAAAGAAAATAATATGACAGTTGATGAAGTAAAAGCACAATTTAATGATATTGCAAATAGAACATTAAATCAGGAAGTCACTGATAACTATAAAGATAAAGCAGAATTAGAAGAACAAATAAAAAAGAATCTTGCAAGTAATATAAAAGATGATATAAAATCAGGACAAAATAAAATAAATTTAAGTGAAATCCAACAAGGATTAATGTCAAGAGAAAATTACATAAAAGCAGTAGGACATAAAACGACTGATGCCAATGGAAAACAAGTATATACTACTTCAAGTGAAGGACTTAATTTAATTGAATCTTATAGAGCATACAATGGGGATGAAGGCAAAATATCTGAAATAAATAATATTCAAAATTTTATGAATAAAAGAAATTTAGAAGCAAGATTTGATGCAACAAAATTTGATAGTGAAAAACAAAATGCAATTTGGCAAACAAAAGATGGAAAAACATCTATTATATTTAATCCAAACGCTACGCAAGATCAAATCATAGAAGAAATAGCAACTCATGAAATGACACATGATATTCTAAGTCAAGAAACAGATACAGGCAACAATCTATTTAAGGATGTTTTGGATTATGCAAAAACAGCAGAAAATTATAAAGAGATGAGAGAAGAATTAGAAAATACATACTCAAAGTATTATGACAGAACTTCTAATAAATTTTCTGAAAAAATAGATGAAGAAATAGTTGCAAATACATTAGGCAAACAGTTAGGTACTCAAGAATATATAAACAGAATTGTAAATAATAATCCAAACATAGCACAAAAAATATACAGATGGGTAGTAGATAAATTACAAACATCTAATACAATAAAAGATAATAACAATAATGTAATTGGATTTAAAAGTGAAAGGCTTTATTGGGAAGGCGTTAAGAATAGGTTTGAGAAGGCTTATGATGAGAGAAATGCTAGTTCTTCTGATGATAGTACAAGATATTCAATAGTTGGTTATGAAGGAATAAATAATTTACCAAATAGCCCATTAAAAGATGTGATGACAGAAAAATACAAAAAAGCAAAAGAAATGCTTAAAAATAACGAAAGTAATGATTCAATTTTTAAAAAAACAAAATTTTATGTGGGAACAGATGGAAAACTTAAAACTGAAATTAGCGATGAAATGTTTGACTTAAAGATAAAAGATAATATAAAATCAGGGCAAGTGTATAAAATGGAAGATTTTATAGATGATGATTATTTGTTTGCATTTTATCCAGAGTTGAAAAATTATGAAATAAAAATTACAAATTATGATGAAGGATTTATGATTAATACAATCAAATATGTTATAAATGGTTTTAAAAAATCAAATCCAAATGGTTCATATGATAGTACAACAAAAACAGTATTTTTAAATGAAAATAGAAATACTGAAAAAGCTTTGAAGCAAACTCTAATTCATGAAATACAACACGCAATACAAGATATAGAAGGATTTGAAAGTGGCGCATCTTCTTTGTTAAGTAAAGAAAAATACATTAAATCAAATGGAGAAAATGAAGCAAAGTTAACTTCAAAAAGATTAGAATATGATAAAGAAGATAGAAAGGCTGATCCATTTTATGCAATTCAAGAAAAACAAACAAAAGAAAGACTTGCCGCATATTACAAAAATAGAAAGATAATTGATAAATTTAAAGATAAATTATATAATTGTCTTGAAAGGAAGATTAGTCATGAAAATCCTGAAAAAGATAATTTTAAAATTGAAACAGAAAAAAGAGGAATTAAAGATAGTGCTTCGAAGAGTAGACTAAGCAAATACGAATATTCAAAAGACGATAGTGGTGAGTTTAAATATTCGCTAAATTCAAAGGAAGAACCTGAAAGTGGTTCTTTTTCTTTGGAACAAAGAGTATCTGGCGATGAATTATTGGATGCACAAGATCTAATTGAAGAAATAAAAGCAGTAGGTGCAAATGTAGATAAAAATGGATATGTAACTTTATATCATCAAACTACAAATGAAAATGCAGATAAAATAAAACAAACTGGTAAAATGATAGCGAAAGAACCATATGTTTTTTTCAGTACTTCGAAAGATGCTAGTCAATCTGATGGAAGAGGAAATACAAAATTAGAATTTAAAATTCCAGCTGAAAAACTTATTTTAGATGATATTTTTTCAGATAATGCTGATGTAAAAATAAAATTAAATGGTAATAAAGAATTAGATGTATCTAATTATATCAAAAAAGAAAAATCAAAAGATGTATTGTTTGCAGGTGATGATATTAATGAATTTGGTTATTTTCCAACTAAAACAAGAAATTCTTTAACCGCCAAAGAATTAAAGACTAAATTAAAAGTTAAAGGAACAAAAACGAAATTTGGTGAATTATTTAACAATGAAATATCACCAATAAAAGAAGAAATAAAGAATGTTTCTGATAAACTAGATAATTTATCTAGCCAAATAAGTAATATTCAAAATCAAGCTCAAAACAATGCTATAAAAGATAATATAGCACCAATGAAGAAAGATACTGAGTCAATAAATGAAGATACTCATAATGAAAATAATACAACTATTGAAAATAATAAACCAAGTGCTTATATAGAAACACCTAAAAATTTAAATTTTGATAGACAAAAGTATACACCACTAACAGAAAATGACTCAAATCTTTTAACAGATGCTTTAATGAATGATAAGAATTACTTAAAATCATTATCTGATGAAGATAGTAACCATTATGATAATGAGAAACTTGTTAATAATCTATCAAAGAATGTAAGTTCAAATTTAAGATTAGGAAAAAATCAAAGAGAAGAACTTAAAAACATTATTAAGGAAACAATAGATTATGATTATACAACAGATGAATTGGCAAATATTTTAGAGAAAAAGTTTACGAGAGTAGAAAACAAAATAGTTAATGAGGATGCGAGAGAAATTAAGTCATTAATAAGAACTATTCCTATAAAAGTATCAGATGGAATAAAAATGGATATACCAGATTATAATGATTTTAGCCGTAGAAATTTTGGAAAGATACGATTTACAAGAGATGGTGTATCAGTTGATGTTGCATATAAAGCATTAAATGAAAGATTGCCAAATTATTTTCCAGATAATATAGTAAATCCTAGTGATCAATTATTAAAAATAGCAGAGGTTGCAAATATTGCTAATGAAGTTGCTGAGAGTGTTGAAATACCAAAAGAAGCAATAGATAATATAGCCGACTATATAACAGATTCAATAATACAAGATAAATATAATAGTAACTTAGAAAAAAATTCTACTTTATTAAAAGATATACAATTTGATTTTGTAGATGATATTTTACCTACTACAATTAGAACACAAGAAGCAATAGATAACTACATTGATAGTAGAGATATAACTCCTCTACGAAAAGAAGTTAAAAAACGAGAATTGAAAGAACAAAAAGAAAAAATGAGTAGAATACTAAAAGAAGCTTTTATAAATAAAAATTACATAATAGATCAAACAGCATTAGCAACAGGAAACAAAGAAATTACATTTACTGCTGATATGCTAAATAATGTTGTAGGTGAAGTTCAATACAATATAAATGATAAACAAACTGATATTAATGGTAATACGATTGGAAAAGGAATTAAAGAAATATTTGCCCCAGCAAAAAAAGCAGGGATGTATGAGATATTTAATGATTATTTAATTCAAAAATCTAATATTGAAAGACATGCAATTGGAAAAGGTAGTAGAGTTCCACTTGAAATTTCAAAACAAATTGTAAATGCTTATGAAAGCAAATATCCTGTATTGAAAGAATGGACAAAAGATGTATATAAGTATTTTGATAATATATTACTAGAACAATATAAATCAGGAATAGTTTCAAAAGAACAATATGAAAATTTCAGAGGTGAAAATGGAATTTATAGAAGTTATGTACCATTTTATGAAAATACAGTAGAAAAAAGTAAATATTACGATGAAGAAGGTAATGTAAAACCATTCTCAACATTATTGAAGGCAAAAGGTAATGCAGAAGATACTTCTGGTCTTTTATCTATTGAAGATGCAATGGTAAAACAAACTTATAAATATAAATCAGCAATAAGAGCAAATGAGCTATATAAAGAAATTGTTCCATATTTAGAAAAATATGGAAGTGAACTTCCAGCAGATAGTAGAAAGAATCCAACAGAATTAGATAGTCTTTTCACAGATGTAGATGGAACAAAAGTATTAAGTGCATATGTTGATGGTAAAAAGATGTCTGCACAAATAAGTGAAGAACTATATAATGAACTTTCTAATACATATGAAAATAAGATAAAAGAATTAGAAAAGGATTTCTCCATAATAACAAATCCTATACAAAAAATAAGTAATATAAGAAGAAATCTAATTACAACTTGGAATCCAATATTTTTGGTTAGAAATGCTATCAAAGATATACAAGATGCACCAATCAACTCAAAGCATACTAAGGACATGTTAAAGACTTATTTTGGAGTTGGCGAAAAAGCAGCAATTATGGAATTAAAAGCAGCAAAAACAAAAGAAGCACAACAGTTTTTAGCATTATATGGTAGTGAAAATACATATGGAGACTATTCTGAACTAGATAGCAAATCAAAAAATGTTATATCAAAATTTGGAAAGAAATTAGTAGAATTAAATGAATTAATAGAACTTGCTCCAAGATATGCAGAATTTAAAGCAAGCTTGAAAAATGGCGATTCATTACAAGAAGCAATTTATAATGCAAGAGAGGTAACAACTAATTTTGGACGTGGTGGTTATATAACAAAAGCATTAAATAGAAATGGATTCACATTCTTAAATGCAAGCGTACAAGGATTAGATAAAGCAATAAGAAATATAACAGGTCAAAATGGAGCAAAAGGTGTTACATCTGTTATATTAAAAGGAGCATTACTTTCTGTCGCTCCGGCAATTATAAATGAACTTCTATTTGGAGCCGGTGATGATAAAGATGAAGACTATGAAGCACTTCCTAACTATATAAAAGATAATTATTATCTAATAAAAGTTGGTAATAATTTTATAAGAATACCAAAAGGAAGAATTAACTCAGTATTTGGAAGTTTAGCAAGAAGAACAATAGAAGGTATAGAAGGTGAAGAGAGTCCATTTAAAGGATATTTAGATAATTCTTGGAGTCAAATAGGTGTTGGTGACCCAATCTCAAACAACATTTTAGCACCTATTAAACAAGTTAAAGAAAACAAAGCATGGCATGGTGGAGATATTGTTCCAACAAGATTACAAAATAAGCCAGCGAGTGAGCAAACAGATGCCAAGATTGATTCAATAAGTAATTTCATTGGAAAAACTTTTAATGTTAGTCCTTACAAAGTTAATTATCTATTAGATCAATATAGTGGTGGAATCGGAGATGTACTTTTACCTATGCTTTCACAAGAAACAAAGAATGGTGCAGATAATATGTTTGAATATTTAATTTCACCTCTTAGTGATTCATTTGTAGTAAATTCAACAGATGATAATAAATATCCTGGAAATTTCTTTAAAAAGAAAGAAGAACTACAAATTCAATCTAATAGCGATTATGCGACAGATGAAGATATATTAAAATATAAATATTTTTCAGATGTTTCAAAAGAATTGAGCGACTTATATAAAGAAAGAAGAGAAGTTCAATCAGATACTACAATCACTCAAAAAGAAAAATATCTAAAAGTTCAAAAGATTCAAAAGGAAATTAATTCAATTTCTAAAAATGGATTGACTAATTATAATGGTGTAAATATTACAGGAAATTATGCAAGAATAGATGATAAAGATTATTACAAAGATACTCAAAATGAATGGAAAAAAGTAAATGATTCCGATAGTGAATTTATTGCAGGTATGAGGAGTAATGAAAAATCATCTTATTTTATAGCAAAAAATGAAATAAGTAAGATTACAAAAAATTATAAAGAACAAAGTGAAAAACAAGAAAATGCTGCAAAAGAAGTTCAAGAACAATTAAGAAGTGAAAAGCAAAAAAATATTACAAATGTCATTATTAATTCAAATCTTGAAAATTATAGTAAAGCAATGTTATATGCTAAATACTATTCTAGTGAAAAAGTAATGAATAATGTATATAATGCTGGATATGATATTGATACTTATATTGATGCTTTATATAACATCAGTGAAATTCAAGAAAAATACAGCAAAGAAAATGGATATAAAACAGCAATTAGAAAAAAAGCAATTTATAGTTATGTAAATTCTTTAAATATGAACATTCCACAAAAGGCAATGTTGATAAAAAAATATTATTCATCATTTAAAACATATAACAAGCAAATAGTTGATTACATTTCAGAATTAGATATTAGTTATGAAGAAAAAATGAATCTTATAGAACAAAATAAAATGAAAATTAAAAATGGTAGAGTTTATTGGTAAGAGAGGAAAAATCCTCTCTTTTTCAATAGAAAGGAGTAACAATGAGTGTAAAAGGTGATATACCACAGGCAAGAACACCACAGGATTTAGAAAGAAAGTACGACTTAAAAGCAATATCAGATTTAAAAAAAGAAACAAAAATTAATAGTAAAAGTTTGGATCAAACACAGAAAGAATTAAAGATTTTTGTAAAATCAGCTACAAAAGATTTAGAAGACATAAGAAAAGATGTTGCAGATAAAGTGGAAATATGGTTTGGTTCAGGTCAACCGACAATAGAGGGCTATCCAACAAATCAATGGGAAGAAAAGGAATACGAAACACACACTAGTGATCTATATTATGATACGAATACTGGTTATGCTTATAAATTTAGTTTTAAGGACAATGTTTATCTTTGGGAAGAAATTAAAGATAAAGATGTAATAGAAGCACTATCGATTGCAAATGCTGCAAAAGATACAGCAGATGGAAAGAGAAGAATTTTTACATCTGCTCCAATTTCACCATATGATAATGGAGACTTATGGTTAAAAGATGGTGAAATTCTTGTATGTCAAATTTCAAAAGATAATGAAGGTGAATTTGAACAAAGTGATTTTATTAATGCTACAGACTATGAAACATCTACAAGTGCAAAAAAGACAAAAAATGAAATAAATGCAAAGTTAGAAATAATCTCTGGAAAAGTAACAACAGTAGAATCAAACACTTATAAAAAAACAGAAATAGAACAGATATTAGAAGGCACTTATGTAGATGAAAATGGGAACGAAATAGTTACTAAAACAGTAAAAACTATATCAGGAACATTTGATGAGAATGGAATGCACTATGAAAAAACAGGAGCAAGAACAAGTAGTACTATAAATGAATCTGGATTATCAGTAGATGACATTGAAAATCATGATGAATTATTGTTTGCTGGATATGATAAAGATACAAAAGAATCAGTTGTTAGAACAGAAAATTTAAAAGTTAAAAAATACTTTGTTTGTGGAACATACTCACGATTTGAAGATTATATACCTGATAATACTGACAATGGAACGGGGGTATATATATTATGATGAAATTAGATATACAATTATTTGCTGGAACTTCCAGTGGTTCAGTAAATACAAATGGTTATGAAGGTAGAAGTGTAATATTTAATTGGAGCATAACTGAACAAGATATAGAAAACAATAAAACGACATTTAAATATACACTCAAAGGGTATGGAGATGCTGAATCTTCATATTATTATTCAGGTCCATTCTTATTAAAGATACAGGGTGAAAAAATTTATCAATCTTCAACCAGAATTAAGCTTTATAATGGCACTTTAATTAAAGAAGGTACATTTACAATAGAACACAATAATGATGGAAATAAGAGTTTTAGTGTTGAAATAAAAGCTGGAATTTATAAATCATCATATAATTGTACTGCATCAAAAACATTTGAATTATTAACCATTCCAAGAGCAAGTGATGTTACTGCAAGCGACGGAGTAATAAATCAGCCTATCTTGATTACCATTGATAAGAAAAATAAGAACTATACAACTAAATTATTTTATAAATTTGAAGGTGGAGATTATACATCAATATTTGATTCTCCTATTGAAGAAACACAAATCAATTTTATATTGCCTCTTTCAACATATGATTTAATTCCAGATAAGAAAAGTATAAAAGGATATATAAAAGCAGATACTTATAATCAAACAGAAAAAATAGGAGATTCAAAAGAAACTACATTTATAGCATATGCTAATGAAATTGCATGTTCTCCAGGAATAGCAGATACAAGTATCTTAGACACAAATACAAAAACAATTGCTTTGACAGGCAGTAATCAAAGATTCATAAAATATGTTTCAAAGCCACAACTAAGTTGGAATGCAGTTGCAAAATATGAATCAATAATAAAATCTGAAAAAATCAATGGGGTAATTGCTGAGAGTCCATTGGTCACTGAATGGACGGATTCATATAAGTTAGTGGTAACTGATTCAAGAGGTTTTACAAGTACCTATGATTTTCTAATGGAAAATATAGTACCATATTTTTTACCTACAATAACAGCAAGCGGAAAGAGAGAAAATCCTACTAGTTCAAAGATATTCATAACTTTAAAAGGTAAATATTATGTGGGAAGCTTTGATTCAGCAAATCAGAATCAGAACATAAAGAAATGTATTTGCAAATATAAAAAGAAAACAGATGAAGAATGGACACAAATAACATTAAATCCAAATGTTGATGTAGATGGAAATTTTGAATTAAATAATTATGATTTAGGGGAAATTTGTGATTATTCATCAAGTTGGATGTTTGAAGTGTCAATAGAGGACTCTATTTCTTCAAGTATATATTCATTTATTATAAATAAAGGTATTCCTAATCATAATTGGTATGAGAAGGGAGATGAAAATTATTTTAATGTTAATGGATATTTAACAATTAAAGAAAATATGAATTGTCTTGGTTTTAATAAGTTGGGAACTTATGAAGAAACAAAAGAAACATAAAAGGAGAAACATATGAAAAAAGTATTGACAAGCATTCGTAAGAATGCGATGCTTATACATACATACATACATACATACATACATACATACATACATACATACATACATACAGGAAGGAGGGCTATGTAGCCACCTTCTTAACAAAGAAAAGAGGTGGAATAGCTATTTAACTATTTTACCTCTTTCAGGTGGTTGCTATGGCAATTAAATCAATTTATAAATTAAAAGATGAAAGAATCACATCTGATTCTATCGTACATGAAAAATCAAATGAGTACATCAATCTAAAAAAATATTTATATGATTTAGAAAATAGTATTGAAGATAAATTTAATTATCAAAAAGGTGATACTTACATTATTAGCGATAGATCTTACATTACAGTTGGTGGAAGCTTGACTGCTGGAAAAGGTCAAATAAGATTTGGTATTTTTGTACCAAAAAAATTAACTAATATAAGTAAAATAACAGTTAACTCTGCAAAAATCACTGTTAGAAACACATCAGGTTCATATATTCTCGATTATGTTGATGTAACAAATAATGTTTCTGCATCAAAATCGGGAGATAATGCAATTTATTTATGTTATGGTGAAAGTAATATGAGTGGAACTAATAATACACCAGTTTCAGTTGAAATTGGTGCTTTAACTTTGACATTTAATTAAATTGATTTAATTTAAAATTAATGGCAACAAAAAATATATACGAATTAAATAATGAGAGAATTACAACCAGTTCAATAGTTCATAAATTTGGAACTAATAGTTATAAAAATTTATATCTTTTACTGAATGAAATAGACAGTAAATTAAATAAGTTATTAAATAATAAAGTAGTATTATTTACAGGTAGCACAAATGGTGCAATTACTTTAGAAAAAAGTGTTGAAAAGTTTAAATATATTGAAATTTTTTATGCTGATAATGATGAAACATATTCCAGTGTAAAAGTATTTGATCCAAATAATAAATATGTGGATTTAACTACTCTTGCAAGATGGGGTAGTACTTTTTATATTAAGCAAAAAAGAATTTTAATATTAGGTAAAAAAATAACAAATGGTAACACAACAGAAGCACAGTTTACAGCCACACCTAAAATCACGATAAATACTACTGCTAATAATATAAATATAACTAAGATAATTGGATATATAGAATAGTTAAATAGTCGTTATTATGGCGACTAAATTAATTTATAAATTAGATAATGAAAGAATTACATCAGATTCAATTGTACATCAATGTGAAGATGGCTCTTATAAAAATTTAAAAGAATATTTAATACCAAGTACAATGTATGAAATGATTAAAGAGTATATTAAACCTGTTGTATTATATAATGATGCATCGGGAACTAATAGTACTATAACACTAAATGATAGTGCTACAAATTATGAATATATAGAAATTATATTTAGAAATAATGACAATTCGTACCAAAGTACCGGTAAGTTATATAATGCGAATGGGCATACCATTTATTTAATTAGCATTGGTGTTAATAGCAGTGGCAAGAGTTGGTTAAAGGCAACGGAAGTGACACTGAATGGCAATAAAATTACATTTAGCAATAATTATAGTGAAATTGCTTTAACAAACGGTAGTTCAGTATCAATTGAACACAGAAATTCAAATTACATTACAAAAGTTATTGGCTATAAATAGCGAGTTCAAGCAAGAAAGGAGGATGAAATGAGTGAAGATTACATAAAAGAAAAATTCCATCATTGTGAAGAAAAGCTTAATGAACATGAAGGTAGAATAGATAAATTAGAAGACACTTATGCTACACTCCAAAATCTAAATTACCGAATGGAAAAAGTAGAAAATGGTGTTGAATCTATAAATAAAAAAATTGATGAAAATTCAAATGAAAAGGGTAAAAAATGGGATAAGCTCATAGATTATCTTTTTTATTTTATCATTGCAAGTATTCTCGGATACTTAGCGATAAAATTGGGAATTAAATAATAGGAGGAAAAATGGAATTAGAAATAATAAAACAAATATTAATAGTGAGCATTGCTGCATCAATAATTAGTACTGCTACTATTCAAAAAATTAAAGAGCAATTAAAGAGTAAGAAATGGCTCTTTTTTGCAAGTTTAATATCAAGTATAGTTATTGGTATTACATTTGCATTATCGTTCACAGAACTATCTCTAATCAATTCGGTTTGGGTAGGGTTAATAACATGGATAGGCGCAGATGCAATTTATAAGTCTTTTGAGGATAAAATCTTTAAAAAATTTAGTGATATTGAACAAATTATAGAAATAAAAAGAGATGATCTTGATGATTAACTTCACAATTAGAAAATCTAAACCAGGAGCAGGTAATAAACATTATATTAGAACTGCAAATGGTGGCTATAGTAATTGCATTAGAGGTAATCCTACTGATAAGAATTGTAATGTATTATCCAATTGCGTTGGATATGCAATAGGACGATCAAGTGAAATATATTCTGAAATAACTGGTTATAAAGGAAATTACTTTAACTTTTTACAAGGCGATGCAGAAAACTTTTATTCAAAGGCAAAAAAGAAAGGACTAACATTAACAAGTTATCCTGTCGCTGGAGGAATAATGGTATGGTCTAAAGGAAAAGTTGGCGTAAACAAAGATGGTGCTGGACATGTGGCAGTAGTTGAAATTGATTATGGAAAAGATGCAACAAAAGTATATACTTCCGAATCAGCATACAAAGGCTCAGCATTCTTTAATAAAACTCGTGAAAAAGGAAGCGGAAACTGGGGGATGAGTAGTTCTTATAAATATTTAGGATGCATTAATAATCCAGCAGTAAAGAATATATCAGTTACAGAGTCAGTAAATAGAGACGAATTAAAAAATCAATTTAAAGTTATAGCCACAGAACTAAGAGTAAGAGTAGATCATAATACTACTTCAACAATTGTGGGAATAGTTAAGACAAATGCAATATATAACTATTTAGATACATATAAAGATAGTAAATATACTTGGTATAAGATTGCTGCTGAACAATGGGTGGCTGATAATGGTAAATATTTAGAAATTTATTTAAAAAAGGAAGAGTCAAAAATGGAGAACGATGGAGCTGAAAAAATTCTAGAATTAGAAAAAAATATTTCAGATTTAAATAATAAAATTGTAGATAAAGATGCCAAAATAACTCATTTAGAAAAATTACTCAATGAGCAAGAAAAACAAACATGCGATTTTATGGATGAAGTAAAAAAATTAAAAGAAGAATTGGAAAATAATACTTGCAAGCATAAATTACTCTACACTGCGCAAATTGATGCAAAATATTGGATTAGATTACGCAAAGGTGAAGCATTATATATTGAATATAGCAAATAACTAATCTATAATATAAGTATGATTAGTAAAGAAAGAAAAATAGAAATAATAAAAAATAAAATTAAATTTTGTGATGAAAAGAAGAAACATAAAAAGATAAAAGAATACTTAAAAAGAGAACTGGATAAGTTAGTTAATAACTAGCACCTAGTTCTCTTTTTTTATTTATATTAAATATAATTAATTTTAAATATATTCACAAATTCAAGTTCAGGATAATTACACATAAATAATAATTGTCCCTTTCTATGCAAAGAAGTAATCATATTAGCATCATTATGACACTTTTTGTGACACTTTTCGCAAACTGGTATAAATAATCCATATTTAATAGAATTACTTCTATTTCGTCCACAAAAGACTTCATGAAGATGTTCTTTTTTGCAGCCACACAAATAACATGCTTTTAGATTATCTGTAAATAATGATTCAGTTCTGCTCTTATCCAGTTTAGATTGTCTAGCGGTTCTATTATTAATTAATTTATATTGCTTGTATTCTTTACTATAACATTCTCTGTAACAATCAAATGATACTTCTTTTTTCAATAAAGCACAATAACAATATTTTTTACTTTTTTTACTTCTAATTCTTAAATATTTGCAGTTCATTTTTTTCTACAAAAGTTACCGTAAAATTACCGCGGAATAGGTGGAAAATATGGAAAATTACCATACTTTTTGGAAAATAAATAATAAAAAAACCCTTAAAATAAGGGATTTCGTATCAAAATATGGTGACCCGTACGGGATTTGAACCCATAAATGCACGCGTGAAAGGCGTGTGTGTTAACCGTTTCACCAACGGGCCATTTATATAAAATGGTGGGCCTGGATGGACTTGAACCATCGACCTTTCGCTTATCAGACGAACGCTCTAACCGCCTGAGCTACAAGCCCATCTGCTTAAATTTAACTTGAAATTAAGTCACAATTAAAGCTGACTACTTAATATTATACTATTTTTTAGAAAAAAGCAACCATTTTTTTGAAAAAAATGATATTTTTTATAAATTATTGCAAAAAAATACGTATTATTGTATGATATATATAGAAAATAGGAGGAAAAATTATGTCACCATCAACAATAAATACACTTGTAACAGTAGTTTTTATAGTGCTTGGTATAACATTTACAAGATCAATTCTTATAATGTTGGGTGGAAAAAATATCTTTAAGAAAGCACATAAAGGAGAAAAAACTGCATATTATCCAATTATAAATTTATTTACTATGTTAGAAATAGTAGATATGTCTATTTTTTGGGGAATATTGTTCTTTGTTCCTGGAGTTAATTTAATTGTACTTATGATTATGTCTTATAAGCTTGGTACTGTATTTAATACATCATTTGGATTTAAGATGGGACTTGTATTTTTACCTATATGTTTCTATCCACTATTATTTATAAGCGATAAACAATATAAAATAAGTGACGAAGAATATTTTAAGGCACTTGATAATGCTAAAGATGAAAGTATAAATCTAATGACACAAGATGAAATTAATGCTGAAAATAATGAAATAGTAGATGAAGGTCCAATAGTAGATTCAGTTTTTAAAAGTGATTTACAACTTATGGAAAAGCCTGCCCCATATAAAGCAGCTAAAATAGATTTGCTTGGTATGGAAAAAGAAAAAGCTATGTCTAAAGAAGAAAATATATTTGAACCAATTGAAGTAAAAGAACCACCAAAGCCTATAAAAGAAGATAGTGAAGTACCAGTGGAAAGTACAAGTAAGTTTACAACTGAACTTGATAAGAAGAAAGATATGGAATATGTTGACTTATAAAAATATGTAAATATATTAACAATGAAAGTGTAAACCTTTTCTTTACACTTTTTTTAATTTTTTGTATAATGAGTTATGGAGATTAGGTGATTATGGCAGAATATAATGAAAAATCAATAAAAATATTAGAAGGTCTTGAAGCAGTTCGTAAAAGACCTGGTATGTATATAGGTAGTACTGATAAAAGAGGACTACATCATTTAGTGTGGGAAATCGTTGATAATGCGATAGATGAAGCCATAAACGGATATGGTAAAAAAATAACAGTTACTCTTACTAAAGTAGGAAGTGTAAGAGTGAGTGATGAAGGACGTGGAGTTCCAATTGGAAAACATTCTTCAGGAAAGTCAACACCAGAAGTAATTTATACAGTATTACATGCTGGTGGAAAGTTTGAAACAGATGGATATAAGGTATCAGGAGGACTACATGGTGTTGGTTCTTCTGTTGTTAATGCATTATCTAAATGGATGAAAGTTACCATTTGTAGAGAAGGCAAGATATGTGAAATATCATTTAAGAATGGTGGACACGTAGATAAAGAACTAAAACAAATAGGTACAACTAAACAAACAGGTACAACTGTAGAATTTTTCCCAGATGAAGAAATATTTGGTAATGCAAGATTTAGTTACACTACAATATGTGAAAGAATGCAAGAAAGTGCTTTTCTTATAAATGGTCTTACTATGGAAGTTATAGATGAAGAAGATGATAAACATAATACATATTGTTATGATAATGGACTTGTATCTTTTGTAGAATATGTTAATGAAGGAAAAGATGTACTTCAAAAAGTAATTAACTTTAGTGGAGAAAAGAATGGTATAGAAGTTGATATCGCAATGCAATATACTGATTCATATAATGAAAACATTATGTCATTTGTTAACAATGTTAAAACTGTTGATGGTGGTAGTCATGAAGTTGGATTTAAGACAGCACTTACTAAAGTATTTAATGAATATATTAGAGCAAACAATCTACTTAAGAGTAAAGAAGGACTTGATGGTAGTGATACAAGAGAAGGCTTAACAGCAATAATTAGTTTAAAAATACCTGAAAATTTACTTCAATTTGAAGGACAAACTAAAGGTAAACTTGGTACGCCACAAGCAAGAACAGTAGTGGAAAGTGTAGTATATGAAAAATTATCTTACTATTTAGAAGAAAATAAAGAGTCAGCTACATCTATAATGGATAAAGCATTAAAGAGTAAACTTGCTCGTGAAGCAGCTAGAAAAGCAAGAGCAGAAGCAAGAGCTGGAAAGGGTAAAGGTAAAAGTGAAAAAGTATTACTTGGTAAACTAACACCTGCACAAAGTAAAGAATATCATAAAAATGAACTATTCATAGTTGAAGGAAACAGTGCCGGTGGTACTGCTAAGAGTGGTAGAGATAAGCGTCATCAAGCAATATTACCATTAAGAGGTAAAATAATTAACTGTGAAAAATCAACAGTTGCAGACCTATTTAAAAATGAAGAAATAAATACAATAGTACATGCAATAGGTGCTGGAATAGGAGCTGATTTTGATTATACTGAATCAAACTATGGTAAAGTTATAATAATGACCGATGCCGATGATGATGGAGCGCATATTCAAACATTACTTCTTACATTTTTCTATAGATGGATGAGAGATTTAATTGAACATGGTATGCTTTATATAGCAGTTCCACCATTATATCTAGTTAAATATAATAAAGATAAAAAGTATATAAATACAAATGAAGAACTAAATGAATTTAAAAATACATTTAAAGGTAAATATACAGTTCAACGTTATAAGGGACTTGGTGAAATGAATGCAGATCAATTATGGGAAACAACAATGGATCCATCAAGTAGAACTCTTGTAAAAGTAAGAATAGATGATAAAGCACTTGCTGAAAAAAGAGTTGGAGTTCTAATGGGAGATGATTCTGAAGTTCGTAAAGAATGGATTGAAGAAAACGTAGAATTTACACTTGAAGATGATTATACGAAAGGAGCAAAATAATGGCAAAAGAAAAAGAAACAACTATAATAGAAAAGATAAATGATTTTGCTCTTGAAGAAATCATGGGAGAACGTTTTGGTAGATATGCTAAATATATTATTCAAGATAGGGCACTACCAGACGTACGTGATGGACTAAAACCTGTTCAAAGAAGAATACTTTATTCAATGTATAAAGATAAAAATACATATGATAAAGAAACAAGAAAATCTGCTAAAACAGTAGGTAATGTTATAGGTAATTATCATCCACATGGAGATACATCTGTTTATGATGCGATGGTAAGACTTAGTCAAAAATGGAAACAAAGAGTAATACTTGTAGATATGCAAGGAAATAATGGTTCAATTGATGGAGATGGACCAGCCGCAATGCGTTATACAGAAGCGAGACTTGCTAAAATAAGTAATGTACTTTTAGAAGATATAGATAAAGATTCAGTTGAAATGGCTTTAACATTTGATGATTATAGCTATGAACCAACAGTTTTACCAGCATACTTTCCAAATCTTTTAGTAAATGGTTCAACTGGTATAAGTGCTGGATATGCAACTAATATCCCACCACACAATTTAGGTGAAGTAATAGATGCAACTATTAAAAGAATAGATAGTCCTAATTGTAGAATTGATACAATAATGGATATAGTAAAAGGCCCAGATTTTCCAACGGGTGGTATAGTTGAAGGAAAAGATGCTCTTATAAAAGCATATACAACTGGTAAAGGAAAAGTAGTGGTAAAAGCAAGATATGATTTTGATAATACAAAAGGTAAAAATCAAATAATCATAACAGAAATTCCATATGATACTATCAAGAAAAATATAATAAGTAAAATAGAAGAAATAAGACTTGATAAAAAAATAGATGGAATACTTGAAGTAAGAGATGAATCAGATAGAAATGATGAACTTCGTATAGTTATAGAGCTTAAGAAGGATGCTAATAGAGATTTAATAATAAATTATTTACTTAAGAATACTGATTTACAAGTAAACTATGCATATAATATGGTCGCAATAGTAAATAAAACTCCAAAAACGCTTGGAATACTTGATATATTAGATGCATTCATTGCTCATAATAAAGAAGTAGTAATAAAGAGAACTAAATTTGATTTAGATGTTGATTTAAAGAAAATTCATATTATAGAAGGATTCATTAAAGCACTTGATATACTTGATGAAGTTATTAAAACAATTCGTAAAAGTAAAAATAAAAGTGACGCGATAGAAAATTTAATGCATGAATATGAATTTACTCGCGCTCAAGCAGAAGCAATTGTTATGATGCAGTTATATAAATTAACTAATACTGATGTAACTGAACTTAAAAATGAATTTGAAGAACTTACTAAAGAAATCGCATATTTTAGAGAAATACTTTCTAGTGAAGAAAAGTTATTATCTGTTATTAAAGATAAACTTAGAAGTATTAAGAAAGAATATGCTGATCCAAGACGTACTACTATTAAAGATGAAGTAAGTGAAATTAAGATAGATACACTTGATATGATAAGTAAAGAAGACTTTATCGTATGTATATCTAATAGTGGATATGTTAAAAAGGTATCAATGAAATCATATAATGCAACACCTAATGAATATCCAGGAGTAAGAGAAAATGATTATATAACAGGATTCTTTAAGATTAATAATGTTGATACAATATTATTATTTACTAATTTAGGTAACTATTTATATTTACCAGTAAGAGATATAAATGAAGCTAAATATAAAGATATAGGTAGTCATATATCTAATTATATTAAAGTAAGTGATGGAGAAAAAATAATTCAATCATTTGGGATATCTAAATTTGATAAAACAATAATTACTGCATTTACTAAAAATGGTATGGTTAAAAGAATGACTTTAAAAGACTTTGAAGTATCAAGATATTCTAAACCTATTGCTATGTTTAAATTAAAAGATAATGATGAAGTAATTAGTGTAAGTAATAAAATGTATGAAGATACAATTGTTGTTACTAAAGAAGGTTATGCATTAAAGTATTCTACTAGTGAAATACCATTAGTTGGTCTTAGAACAAGTGGTGTTAAATCAATAAATCTAGGAAGTAATGATGAAGTAATTAGTTCATTTAATGTAGATCCTAATAAAGAATATATAACAGTATTTACAGATAAAAATACTGCTAAAAGAATAAAAGTAGATGAAATACAAAAGACAACAAGGGCTAAAAAAGGTTCATTAATTATTAAGAGTCCTAAAACTAAACAATATAATTTATTTAGATGCTATAACACAAATAGTAAAACAATATTTGGCATTCTTGATGGTGATATAGGATATATGAAATCAAGTGATATAAATATCATGGATAAATTAAGTACAGGAAGTCAAATTACTAAAAAGAATATAGAAGATATATTTGTTGTTAGTAGACTTAAAGATATTACTAAAATAGAAATACCAAAAGAAGAAACACAAGTAGAAGAAATAAAAGAAGAAAAAAAAGAAACACCTAAAAAAGAATCAAGAGAACAACTTACTATGAGTGACTTCTTTGAAGAATTTAAGATATAGATTTTCTATATCTTTTTTTGTATAATATTTGTGGTAGGTGATATTATGGATTATAGATATGAAACAAAAGATGAAACAAGAGATTTTCATAAACAAAGAATAGCTTTTATTATATATGATAATAAAATAGAATTTATTAAAAATAATGGTATGTCACATTTTGAATATTGTAGTAGTAAAGGAATGACAAGAGAAGAATTTAATAAAATAACTCGTGGTTATTATATGAATGGAAATTTAATGTTTTACAAAGATAATTTTACTTATGATGATGGAGTAATAAGTGAAGGATTAAGATTTGTAGATGAAATTGCAAAATTTTGTAATACAGATAGTATGAAAATATATTTTGGATTAATAGTTGATAAATCAGTAACAGTATGGCCACCAGATTATTATTATGGAGAATATATAGATGGTAATATAATTAAATCTCCTCAAATAACAAAAACATTATAAGATGTCTTGTACACCTTTTTTAATTATCAAAATATGATATAATAACTATATAATAGAGAGGTTAATATGAAACTAATATATTTAATAACAGGTATAATATTTTTAATATCATTACTAATCAATTTTAAATTAAAAAGAAATAGTAAAATAAAGTCAGGAAATGTATTCTTTTGTTTATCTTTATTTATATTAATTGGATATATTTTAGAAATAGTAATTTATTTACTTTCAAATACTATTGGTTCAAGTAATATAATT
>ERZ780070.29-NODE-29-length-65604-cov-4.032480_pt1 | contig 65604 bp, 61 predicted proteins | sample MGYA00511577_ERZ780070 | MGnify/ENA primary metagenome ERZ780070 (study PRJEB29588, sample SAMEA2162530) | human gut metagenome | biome: human gut; feature: human-associated habitat; material: faeces | place: Denmark | collected 2008/2010 ...
GCGGCGACCCCGGCGCTGTCGGGCGGCTGCGCTCCGCCGCGGATAATGCTGTCCGTATCCGTTCCGAACACGCTCAAAGTGCCTGAACTCATCTGGGTGTTATATGAAAACGCATCGGGATTGACAACCAGTTCTCCGCCGCTGACTGCTGTTTCCCTTACCGAGCCGCCTTCCATAACGTCGACAATTCCGCCTTTTTGAACAGAGGTCTGCTCTGCTGTTCCCCACACCTTTTGCCGGCCTCGTCCGGAAACGACAGTCCCTATGCTTGAACCGCCGGCTTCAACCTGTTGCAAACCACCGCTGACAAATGCATATTTGGACACCCCGCCGTTCAAAATTTGCTGTAGCCCGCTTTTGACGCTTGCGGCTTCATCCGTTCCCGAAACATTTTCCCGTCCGCCGTTCAAAACCGTTCCTTTAACCTCGGCTCCCGAAGAAACCACGAGCATTCCGCCGTTCACTACGGTGTCCTGCGCATAACCTCCGGCATTGACGTCCACTATCCCCTGGCTCGCCACGGTTGAAGAATAAGCCTCCCCGTTAACGTTTTGAACCGCGTAATATTGCACATTCGTATTATGGGAAACGCCGCCTTTTTCAACATTTTGCTGCCCGTAAGGAAAAATATTGCTGTTATATGCCTCTCCGCCGGACATCACCTGCTGGTTTCCCGAAACCGTAAAATTTTTCGTCGTGCCGTAAACCCGCTGGGTAACGACGATATGCACGTCGCCGCCGTCCAGAACCTCCCCGGCATTGACAATCTGGGTAATCGCAGCTGCCTGCTGAGGGAAAAACATTCCCAAAAAGAAAAAGATAAATTTTCTCATCCGTCGCTTCCTCACCTTTTAATTTCGTCCTGTTTATATATATTTGAAAACCGAAAATAAAAGTGCCGCCGAAGCACAAGACCGCAGCTCCGTCCTCAACGTCCCAACAATCAGATTGACAAAGGCCGCCTTTGTCGTTAATATGTGCGTGTTTACAATAATTTGAGGTAATATCTAAAAATATTATGAGTCCCATATACGTGTATGTTTTCAACCTGGTGTTGGTTTTTCTCCTGGTATTCGCTAACGCCTTTTTCGTTGTTTCCGAATTTTCCATTGTCAAAATCCGCCGTACCAAATTGGAAGAACTTGCCCATAACGGCAGCAAGCGCGCCAAAATCGGATTAAAAATCAATGACCATCTCAACACCTACCTAAGCGCCATTCAGCTGGGAATCACGTTAGCTTCTCTGGGCCTCGGATGGATCGGCGAACCGGCCGTATCCAAACTGCTTGAAGCTTGCTTTGACAATTGGTTGTCCGACAATCCTGTCTTGCTCCATTCTTTGAGCTTTGGTATTGCTTTCGGCTTCATTACCTTGCTGCACGTTGTTCTCGGAGAGTTGGTACCCAAATCTCTTGCCATTCAGGAAACCGAACGCTGTGCCCTGATTATCGCGCCTGCCCTGTACACTTTTAACCGCATTTTTGCACCTTTTATCTGGGTTTTTGACCATGTAACCATCGGCATTTTAAAACTGATGGGCATCAAACCCGGAGATGAAAACGACGACGCTCATTCGGAAGAGGAAATCAAACTGATTATCGATGCTTCGCAAAAAGGCGGCATTATTGACGATACCGAAGGCGAAATCATCCAAAACGCAATTTGCTTTTCCGAAACCAGTGCTCATGAGATTATGATACCGCGTCAGGACATCAAATGTATTTATAAAAATTACAGTTATAATGAAACAATGGACTTTATCCGCCAACACAACCACACGCGGTTTCCGCTCTGCGACAAAGATAAAGACCATATCATCGGTATGGTTCACATCCGTGACATTTTGGAACACCCCGAGGATAAAAACGCCAAAGACTTCCTCAATATGGTTTCCAGAGAAATCCTTTTCGTTCCTGAAAACAAATCCATTTCCGACATTCTGCATCAAATGATGCATAAGCACATCCACCTAGCCATCGTTGTTGACGAATACGGCGGAACCGCCGGTATGATTTCTATGGAAGACATCCTGGAAGAACTTGTCGGAGACATTCTCGACGAACATGATGACATTTCTGACGAACCGATAAAGAAAATCGACGATACCAGCTGTGAATTTGACGGTCTCTATCTGGTAGAAGACGCTTTCGACTGCATGGGTCTTCCTGAATTTGAAACCGAGGAAAGCACCATCGGCGGTTATGTGTTCGGACTTATCGGACGCGAACCCAAAATCGGAGATTTAGCCGAAGACGACTATTGCCGCTATGAAGTATTAGCGGTTGACAATATGCGTATTACCCGCGTCAAAATCCGCATCAAAGAAAAGAGCACAGCCGAAGAATAATGTGTTTTTTCAACTATTCCGGCCAAAAGCATTAAACAAATATTAAAACTGTTGATTTTTTGTCAAAATTTTATATAATATGATAAGACAAGTAATGTGGAGGCCGGTATGGAAAATAATCAGGAAAGAATTAACAGGCTCAGAAAAAGAATTAAACAAATAGCCGACATCGCCGTTGACTATATTCCTGAAATCTCTGGTGCTGCGGCCGGTGCCGCATTTGGCAGCCCGGTTGTCGGCGCCGTTATCGGAACCGCGGCCAAAAGACTGTTAAAACGTTTTATGATAGCTCGAACCAAAAAGTTAAACTTTGAGGAGGCCATTCAATATAACATAGAACGTTTCGGCAATGCCACCATTGCGGCATCCGGGAACCTGAAAAAACAGAAAGAATCCGATGACTTCCGCGCCAATACAACAATTACATATTCCTCCAACACTATGTGTACCGATTTACCGAAATACTTTTCTGCAGCCAAAGTCACTTACAACCGATAAGTTTCGGCAGCTCAACTCAATCAACCGGTACGGTTTCTATTGAAACCGCCGCCGAACGTCCCATTTCATCCACCGCCTTAATCTTAGCCTTCCCAACCGGCGTTGTAATTTCCAAAACCTGCCCGGCTTTCGACTGTCCGACCAAATGGTCGTTAACATACCAATAAACCAATTCCGCATCGGCATCCAATGCAGCCTTCAAAGCAAGCTTTTCTTCTGGCAGTTTGTGTGAGCGAACTAAAAAACGGCTGTTGTCGGCAGGAAGAACAATTTGCGGTGCCCTCCCCTGGTTAAACGTCTCTATTTGAGAACAGCTTTCCTTAAAGGCCGGAGGACGCCGGATATTTATTCCGGCCTCGGCATAAGCCTGCAAAACGTCAGAAGGCCAAAAATTATAATTTCGCATTTCCGTCTGCGGCGGCTTATGACGGCAAGCACGCAAACCGGTTTTGACGTCAATGGGAATCAAACGCGAAACATTTGACATCCGAATTCCCGAAACGCCCGGAATAAAATACGACATAACGCTCCGCGGACAATAGGCATTGGCGAGATCGCCCGTATCTTTGCAAATTTTTACTTTCGCCAAATTCAGCTGCGGCGACGGCTCCAGTTTTGTCGCAATCTCCTGCTGCCCGGCAATCTTTCTGACCAACCGAAAAAATAAAGGCGCTGCCATATCCCGTCCCACAAAAGCATTATTCGGCGTACCGTCAAAATTTCCGATCCAAACCACAACCACATAGGGGCCGACGACGCCTGCGCTCCAGGCATCCTTAAATCCGTATGAAGTTCCGGTTTTCCAAGAAACCGGATAAGCTGTCTTTCGCTTGGAAAATCTGGTCGCAGTATCATCCGCCGCGGCGTTTTGGGACAACATATTCAATGTCAAAAACGCCGCCTCCGGTGACAACAACTGTTTAAGCGGCCTCTCTTCACCCTGCAAAACCCGCAGCGTGCCGAAACGCCCCTCATTATAAAGCATCGCATACATTGCCGCCAGGTTGTGCATCGACACCTCAGTTCCGCCCAGAGCCATTGCCAAACCGTAAAAACCAACCGGACGCAGCTTTTGTACGCCGCATGCCTTCAGCAAATTATAAAAATTTTCTTCTCCGACCTGCAACAGCAAATCAACCGCAGGAATATTCCGGCTGTAGACCAAAGCTTGCGTCGCGTTAAGCAGCCCGTAAAATGAACGGTCAAAATTTTCCGGAGTATAAACACCGTAATTTTTCGGAACGTCTTTCAACATCGTCATCGGATGAATTATTCCCCGCTCAAGAGCCTGGGCATAAATAAAGGGTTTCAGCACCGACCCCGGAGAACGCAAAGCCCGCGTTCCGTCCACCTGCCCTTCTATCGAATTGTCAAAAAAATCCTGAGAGCCGACATATGCCAGAATATCCGTCGTCCTGGCGTCAACGACCATGGCTGCCGCATTATAAACGCCCTGATGCCGATGCTCGCGCACATAATCGTGCAAAATATTCTCCGCCGCCTCCTGATAGTTCAAATCCAAAACCGTCTTCACCTCACCGGAAGCCTTTTCCAAAGCCAGCCGGACAAAATGGGGAGCCCGATTCGGCAAAAAAACGCCGGCATCCAAAGGCAACTCAAGATATGAATTCTCCTTATGCCGATATACCTCAAGCCAGGCCTGTTTCAGCCTTTTGGATGCTTCCCCTGCATTATGGCGGCCGTGAGCCGACATCAGCGTTCTTTTTGCCGGGTTTTGGGGAATAACCGTCAGAGCCATAATTTGCGGCAGACTCAGCTGTTCCGCATTTTTGTTAAAATAAATCAGAGACGCCGCACCTATACCTTCAACATTTCCACCGTATGGCGCAAGATTAAAATAAGCCTCGAGTATTTCCCTCTTGTCATAAAACATCTCAATCTGCAACGCCCTGAGAATTTGAAGCGCTTTGCCGCCTATTTTGGAGGAATCGATGTTATAAACGATACGGGCCAGCTGCATCGTAATTGTTGAGGCTCCTCTTTTGCGTCCGCCTCCCGCCATATCCCACAATGCCCGTCCGATACTCAGGGGATTCACTCCCGGATGATAGTAAAAACCGCGGTCTTCATAAAGCAACAGCGCTTGCTTTGCCGTTTCCGGAATCTTTTCAAAGGGAACAAACAGCCGATATTTGTCATCCATACTCAGCGAAAGTTTTAGAAGCTTTCCGTTACGGTCATACACCGCCGACGAAAAACTGTATTTCTGATAAAGATCCGGCCTCGGCACTGTCGCAAAAAACAGGACACAGACCACACCTCCCCCCGCAGAATCCGCAACCACCCGCCGCGGCCGCAAAAACCTCACTATGTAACCCGGGCTACTCACTGACTTTTATCATACCGGAGGCAGAGTTTGCGCGAACCAGAGGCAAATACAGCGCCGAACCATAAACCGGAGGAACGATGAAATCACCCTCGGCAATAACCCTGACCTTATAAGTAAATTCGTGAGCCTCGCGGTCGGCCGTCACATAAGCGACGACCCTGTCTTCCCGAATTTCAGATGCGGCAACATTCCAATCTGTCTGCAGCGAATTGCTCACTGCCTCAAAACACCCCGGCAGCATATCGACAATCGCCACGTCGCCGAACGGCTCCTTGCGCAAACCGCGGTAAATTACTTTTACCGTTAGTTCATCGCCCAACTTAGCCGTAGAAACCTGTTTTCCGTCCCGGTCGTAAAAAGCCTTGGAAACCTCCAGCCCTTCTGCCGCAGCAGTCTTTTTGTCTCCAACCGCAAACCCTTGTTGCGCCGCAACGTAATAAAACGGCCGCTTGGAGCTTACCGTCAAATTCTTGGTTTGCGGAACAAAGTCAACTGTCGGAAAAGGCGTATAGGCAGGCTTCATTCCGGAAAAGCTGAGATCCTTATCGCTTTCTTCGCTGCTCAAAGCATTCAAAGCCAACGTGGCAAAAGCGGCAGAATCAGTTGTAAAATCTCCGCTGCTCAACGGCTTCAACAAAACCTCGACCGTCTTTTTGCCGAGATTTTCCGACATATCCGGAAAATACGTCGCCATCAGATAAACATTTGCCGCATCTGCCGCCAGATTACCACTCGGCTGATACTGCCCGGCCAATCCCCGCGCCTTGTTTTCATCCTGAAGCAGCTTATAGCTTGCCGCCATAAAACTTGCTCCCAGACTTTTCCTCCAGCTTTTTTCATAATTAGCCTTATAATATTCCTCAAGATTCAACAAATAATTGGTCGTCACCTTGCCGCCGAGCGTCAAAACATATGCCGCATAGGCAGGAACCATATCCTCCGGCCCCTCGGGAGAACGCCCCGCCTGTTCCTCACAATACGACAAGGCTTTTTTCAGCATATTTTCGGGAACGTTAAAGTCATGTTCGCGGGCTTTAACCAAAAAATGCGCCGCATATACGGAATCATAAGCATCCGGCTTTGCCCCCGGAACACTCCAGGTCGTAAATCCGCCGTCCAGCGTCTGCCGCTCACGCAATTTGACCATCACGTCGTCAAACAAAGCGTAAACGTCCATATTGACCGCCAAAGCCGGAGACTTGAACAAAACCTCCATCGCGGGAAAAACCTTGCTGACCAGCTGCTCGGTACAACCATGCGGAAACTTGTCCAGATATTTCAGCAAACCTGACGCCAGAACCAAGGGAGAACCCGACGCGGACAGCTGCTGAACCCGAAATTCCGGATACAAGTCTTCCACCCCTTGCAGCCTGTATTGCGAAGTCTCGTACCCCATGGCAAATTTACTGCCATAAGGGGTAGACGGCCGCAAACTCATCGTATACGGCATCCGTGCTTTTCGAGAGGAATCTCTGACGCTTTCCGCCGTAAACATCAGCTCCTGTGCTCCCAATTTTGGCAAAGCCTTCAGTCGGAACTTTACCATAGCCTCGCCTTTTTCCGGCAATTTCACGCTTTGTACCCGCTCGCCGATAACCTCAAATCCGCTTCCCGCATTCAGAGCGACCCGAACCTCATAATCATCGCCCGAATTGTCAACCAAATTTCCCACGCTGAGTCCGACGACAAATTCGTCTCCCGGAGACACATTAAGGGGACCGGAAGGTATCAGGGCAAAATCGCCACGCGACAACACGGATACCGCAGCATGTCCGAAACGGCTTTCCGAAACGGCAACCGCCATAACCTTAATCTCGCCGTTAAAGGTTTCCGGCACCTGATACGTATAGGTTCCGCCGGCTTCGCTGCTGTCCGCGATACCGCTCCAGAAAGCAACCGGTTTGTCGGTTCTGCGCGCAAACGGATTAAGGTTCTTGTCAAGCGCCGCTTCGGCATAACTGCCGTCACCGCCGCTTGCTGTCAGCATTCTCAGTATTTTGATATCCGGCATAATCAAATCCATAATCTGGGAAGTCACCACCCGCAACGCTTTCTTCTTCAGAAATTCGTTCAACGGATCCGGCGTCTTATAACCGGCAACCTGCAATATGCCCTCATTAACGCCATAGACGATTATCTTAGAAGCGGCAGAGGTTTTATAGCCCACCTTCAACACATCGCCGGGCTTCACCGTCTCCGGAACCTCCAGCCGAACATCCAGCCTGCGTTTCTGCTTGTTGATTGAAAACGGAGCCACAGCATAACTCAATGCCGGCATATAAATTTCTTTTGACATCTCATCGCGGAAAAAGGCAACATTGACGTACGCATTGCCTTCCACAGTATTCGGAAGCTCAATTTCCTCGACCACCGAATTGGTACCGGCCTTAAACCACTTGAAGGCATAAACGCTGTCCCGTTCAATCGTAATCAGCCCATACCCCTCATAAGGCGCCGTAATCTGCATTTCGATTTTTTCACCCTGATTATACTCGTTCCGGTTCAATTTTAATCCCAAACTGGCGTCCCGGTCTATGGCATGACTCAGATTGGCCGCACCGACAACACTGTACTCGGCTTTGGCCAAAAGACGCCCGTCTTCGCCTTCAACCGTCAATATATATTCACCGGGCTCGTCCGTTTTCAAAAGCTCGCTGGCACCGTTATCCGAAACCGTCCACGCCCGTTTGGAAATCACCTGCTCTTTGGGAACCATCTGGTAACGGTAAGTCCCGTTGGGCATCTCAACCAAACTGGAAATGTATCTGCGCCGGGCCAACGTAAGATATAACCCGTCTTTTGCAATCTGCTGAAGCTTGTTGTCAACGGCAATGAACTGAATATGACGAACCGCGTTCTTGTCAATGTAGGCCAAATTGCCGTCCGCTTTCCAACCGATTAAATATTTATTGGGAGAAACCAAAGCTCCCAGCGATATGCTGACACCGCGGCCGCTTCCCTGCTCCAATCCGTCAATCGACAAACGCAGGTTATACGTCCCTTGTTCAAATTCAGACAGTTTCAAAACAAACGCCCCGGCGCCTGCATTGTCCGTTCTCTGTTCCGGCAACGCATCACTGTATGAGCGCAGCGCCTTGTCTTCATTGCGCAAAGGATCACGGAACAAATACCCCTTGTATTTCTTAAACACAAAGTCTGCCGGCGTTATCTTGTAAGAAGCCTTAAGCTCATGCCCCGAAGCGGGATTTCCGTAAAGATTATACAACGAAACCTCTGCTTTCATCATCGGTTCCGTAGACCACCCTTCACCGTCGTACCCCTCCCAGTCAGCCTTAATCCGCAAATTGTCAGGTTGAAATTCCTCAACTTTAAAGTCGCTTCCGGCAACGTAACGGCGAATATCACGGTTATCCAGCACATACAGGGAAATATTGTAACGCCCGGTAGGCGCTGCCCGGTCCGGCGTAAACGAATAGGCCATAAAACCTACGCTGTCCGCCCAAAGGTTCTGGGAAGAAACAACGTCGCCGCGGGAATTTCGTATCTCTGCCACAAACGGCATTTTTTTAGGTACGTTCAAATCCTTTTGTCTGACGATAAAACCAAAATGCGCCTCTTCTCCCGGTCTGTAAATGCCTCGGTCGCTAAAAACGTATCCTTTTAAGGCATAAACGTCTTCCTCCTCATAAACATATTCTCCGCCCACGTCAAAACGCGACATATTCAAACGACGGTCATTTCTGTTAATCGGCAGAAAAGAAACGTCGCTTCCGTCTGTAACTTTATAGACAACCGCCGTCCGGTCTTTTTTAAAACCGGAAAAATCGGGAACAACGGCTTCTCCCTCCCGATTGGTCTTGACCGTCAACACCGGCAGGCCGTTTTTGCCCAACACCTCGACAACCGCACCGGAAACCGGCCTTCCTTCTGAAATGTTTGAAACGAAAACATTGTGGGTCTTGTCCAGATTGTCTTTCACCACAATGCCGAGGTCGGTAATCATAACCAGTCGGCTGTCCTCCCGGCTGTATCTGTTTTCTCCGTCATAACCGCGAACTTTTACCAGAAATACGCCTTTCTTGTCCCTGAAATATTCGTTCAGATCCAAAGCGGAATAATTCGGCTTTCCGGGATGTTCCATATTGATTTTCAACGATTTTTCAAAAATCTCCGAAATATTGTCTTCGTTAAAATTATAATTGATAAAATACGGATGGGAAAAATCGCCGGAAGTCTGCGTCGTCAAATGATTCAAGTCAGAAGCGTCTATTCTGGCAACCGAGGCTCTGAGTTCGCTGACACCCCGTGACAGAAAAGCCACTTCCCGGCTTCCCCGCAAAGACAAAATTGAACCGTCGAAAGCGATTTTAACCTCCTGAGGATAAGGAGAAATCGAAACCGGCTCGACCACGTCTTTGCCCAGATTAAAACCTTCCGCGGAATTTAACGTCTTGTCGATTCTCATCAGCAGACACCCGTCCGCCTCTCTCAGGTCGTACTTGAGCATATGCTTTTTCAAATTCTCTTCGCCAACCGAAACCTCAACCGTTTCAAGCTTCTTCAAACCTTTTGCCGCCGTCTCTTTATATCCTTTTTCGGCCAGCTTGTTTTTAATCTGATAACATCCTTCTTCTGAGTAATACAAAGCAAAATGCTTTTTCAAATCAAACGGCTTTACCGCAGTGGTAAAATCAACCGACAAAATTTGTTCGGGATTGTCGTCATCCTGCTCATTGCGGACGATTGAAGATTTTACGGATTTAACCTTGAAAAAGCTCGAACTGCTGGGAATTTTGACCGTTGCGGTCAATTCCTTTTTCAGCGGCTTTTTGTTATAGGCGTTCTCCGCTCCGGCAACGCTAATTTTGACGAAATCCTCTGCCGAACTTATCTTCACGGGCGACGAAACGACATGCAGTATCTTGTCAAAATCGCTCACCTTGTACGTAAAATCGTATTTCTCGCCGCTGACAGCTTTGACCGAAATCTTATCTTTAAGGTTTTGCACATTCAACGGATAGTTAAAGCTGAAACTTGCCGTTGCCGCTTTGTCCTTAATGTTTTTCGGATTTTCATAAAAAGCTTCGCTTGTCACCTTTCCTTCAAATGCCGGAGACGAGAAGCTAAACTCCCGGTCCCGCACCTTAATCTGGGGGTTAAATATTTCATTGCCAAGCCTGACTTCATAAGTCGTCCCCGGAATCCAGTCCTCCTCCGGCATAAAACACAACACTCTGTCGCTGTTCCAACTCCAGCTGCCGCGCACCGCCGGATGCATAGTGATGCCGCTTTCCAATTTCACGTAAAGCTTGTCAAGCCGCGCTGCCGGCTGACTGAAAGAAACGCAGGCCGGGCTTATCACAAGCTTATCCCCAGCCGTGTAGGAATTTGCCGGCTCTTCGATTCGTTCCGGTCGGGAAGCCAGCGTTTCGCTGCCGCTCAGCTGAAAACCGCTAAAGAAAAAATACCAGACTAAGCCTGCACACGCCAAAAGAGCTCCCCCGGCCAAACCTGCAATTACAGCGGTTTTCTTCGAAAAAAATTTTACGGACATCATCCCCTCCACCTCAGATTTTGATAAAAAAATAATAACAGTCAGAAGTTAAATGGCAAGACAATTACGGTTTATGCAACGCTGGCAATCAACATATATTATATTGTAAATCAAAGTACTGATTGAAATACCCGGCACCGTGATTATTTTTTTTGCGTTAGGCTCATTAAGGAGAATGTTTATGAACACAATATTAAAATACGTATTCTACGCCGTTATCATCGTCATCATCTACCTGGTCGGCAGAGGAATTTACGAAAGTAACGTCAGCAAACAAAATTCTGACGCCCAAACCATCGACAGAATAAACCCCAATGTTCAAAGCCGTGCTTCTGACAATCAGAAAACAGGGCAAAATGACCAACAAGGAGAATTAAAAATGTCACAAAATGATTTAAACAATGACGTTTGGGAAAAGACCAAAGAAACGTCAAACGATGCTTGGGAGGCCACTAAAGAGGGATCTGCCAAAGCTTGGGACAAAACCAAAGAAGTCAGCAGCGATGCCTGGGAAGCCACCAAAGAAGGTGCATCCAAAGCCGGAAATGCGGTTTCCGACACCACAAACAATGCCTGGGAGGCCACTAAAGAGGGATCTGCCAAAGCCTGGGACAAAACCAAAGAAGTCAGCAGCGATGCCTGGGAAGCTACCAAAGAAGGAGCCGCTAAAGTCGGCGATGCTGTTTCCGATACCGCAGACAAAGCCGTTGCACCGACAGACGCCCCGGCCTACAATCCCCAAACCGGAAACCGTCCCGCCCAACCGGAAAACCGCACATACTAAACGCGGCGGCGGATTTTCACTCACGCTCAAAATTAAAAAGGCTGTTGAAGAATCTCAACAGCCTTTTAATAGTATTAGTTTAAGAAACGAAACTAAACAATGATATGCGGAACAAAATTGCTGGCATCAACCGTAATTCGCCCCGATTGTTCGCGAATACCCAGACCACAGGCTTCTCCGCCGATAACCCAGCCGCCCAAAATCGGATACTTTCCGCCATAATCTTGCAAATCCGCCAGTTCCTGATAAACATACCCTTCTTCGCCGTATTCGCCGGATGTACGTTCCAGACAAAAACCGTTTCGGATAAGTTCCACATTGCATCCTTCCCGAGAAAAAATCGGCTTTTTGCAATAGGATTTCAGCTTGTCAGCCTCAAAATAAGCCGGCAAAACATAAGGACTGTCAGGATACATCTCATACAAAAACGGCAACAGTGCCTTGTTGGACATCAGGCATTTCCACAACGGCTCAATCCAACACATATCGGTAACGCAGCCGCCCATGTTTTCCTTAAACATCGTTTCCCATGGATAAAGCTTGAACAGACAGTTAATCGGTTCACCGTCGGGCGTCATCAGACATTCTCCGATGGCAATATCTCTCAAATCCAGCTCGGCTGTCCTAAGCCCGGCATCATAAGCCGTCGACATAATATATGCCATCGTGCTGTAGTCCTCCGGACAATCCGTCAGAGATGCAAAGTGATAAATGTCGCACTTGTAAACGTCATGAATGTCTTTCCATGACTGTATCAGCGCCTCGTGAAGGGAGTTAAACTGATCTGCTTCGGGAAAAACCGCTTCTTTCCACTGCCATTGCACCAACGCAGACTCAATCAGCGTTGTCGGCGTATCAGCGTTAAATTCCAACAACTTGGGCACACCGTCAACATAAGCGAAGTCAAACCGTCCGTATAAGGACAAATCATCATCTTCCCAGCTTTGTCTGATAAAAGGGCGCATTTCTTTGGGAATACACAGCTTATCCAGCTTTTCTTCATCATAAAGGCAGGCCTCAGCCACGTTGCAATACATTTGATAACAGTTGTTTATGGCCTGTTCGAGCTCTTCAACTTCTTTGGCGGAAAATCGATAATATGCGTTTTCCAACCAATATTCTTTGTGAAACACAAATCCGATTTTCTCAAGTTCTCCCATATATCCGGGACGCGGAGCTATTTTAATTCTTTCCATATTCTGTTGATTTTATGCACCAAATGACGAACCTTTTGAACTGCTGCCAAACGACTTTCCGGTAGAAGCCGGTTTGCTGGAACTCTTATAGCCGCTTCCGGTACTTGGCTTAACTGATGACGACCGCTGATATACGTTTGGACTGGCCGTTGCAGGAGGATTTACCCTGATACCCGAAGAGTTTGTCCAGTTTCCCGTCCCCGGATAATAATAATGAGACTGACCGCCGCCCGAGGGCATAAACAGCCAGCGCATCAACATCGCGTCATAAATCCACGAATTTCCGTGAGAGTCTTTATGCTCCTGTTTATCCTTCGGATTTTCCGGCAGCTGATCTTTATGAACGCAGGATACAAACAACGACAACGATAATCCCGCAGCCATTGCCAAAAAACTTTTTCTTTTCATACGACATAAAATTTTAATAGTTAATAAATTAATTGACAAAATAAGTCTTATTATCGGGCAACATACTATGGTGTCAGCGCTAAAAGTCAAGCACAAAAAAACACCCGGCACCATTCGGTACAGGGCGTTTAAGACTGTAAAACCGTCATTTTGAGCCGAACAGGCGCTTCCTCTCCGCGGCAAAGACCGCATTGTCGGACACCGCGTCCAGCTTTCCCTTCCGCACGGCTTCCGTATAGAGGGAAATCTTGTAGTCAATTTTTTCCATATGCTGCTTGAGCTGAGCCATTTGTTCTTCCAAACGAACCTTTTGCCGCTTAAACATTTCCAAACGCTTTTCTAAAGTAGCATCACCTTCAATATACCAATCAATGTATTGTTTTATGCCTTTCAGCGGCATTCCGGTTCCCTTCAGACATTCAATCATCTGCAGCCAGCCGATGTCTTCATCTGAAAAAATTCTCAGTCCCGAACCGGTCTTCTTCACAAAAGGAAGCAGCCCTTCCTTTTCATAATAACGCAGAGTGTGAGCGGTTAACCCCATCTTTTCTGCAACTTGTCCGATTGAATATCCCATTATTGTTTCCTCCTTGTCTTCAGGTAATGAAATTTTACAACAAAAGTCAACACAATACTTGACTTAGAGTAACCTCCAAGCCCTTTTTTTGCCACAAAATTAAGCTGTTTTGAGGCTTAATTAAAAAAAAAATACATCTTTAGAATAAAAACTATTGACTTAGAGTTAACTCTAAAATGTATGCTTAACCTATATCGATTCGCAAATATTTTTAAGAGGAGACCTTGTATGATATCCTGTGCTGTGACAACGTCGTTCTTAGGCTGTCTGGTAACTATGTTTCTGTTTATCCGCTACGTCTGGTTTTTGGGACTGAGTCCTTTGGCCAACGCCGCAGCGCTTGTTGCCCTTCTGTTGATAGGCTGTTTCCCGCTGCTTGTCAGCTACCGGTTTGAAAACGCTCTGGGCAGCCTTTATCCCTGCTACAGATACGGACTATACTATGTCTTTATCAGTGCCATTATCTTGTTGACGCTCACTTTGGTTACTGATGCCGTCTGGTTCGCCGGATACAAATTCAGCTGGTTCGACAGCCTGCCCTACTCCCGTGAATTTTGCATAAAATATAACCTGTGGCTTGTCGGCGCGGCAGCTTTGTTCGGAGCATATGCCCTCTATGCCGGCACTAAAATTCCCGATTTCAAGGAAATCACGCTTTCTTCTCCGCAAATAAACCGCAAAAGAACCATCGTCGTTCTCAGCGATCTCCACATTCACCGGGTCATCAATCCTGAAAAAATAAAAGGCATCGTCGCTAAGACCAATGCTCAAAATCCGGATATAATTCTGCTGGCCGGAGACGTCATTGACGACAATGTCAAGTCCGTATCCTCAACGATTTCTCTGTTGAAAGGGCTAAAAGCCAAAGAAGGCATTTACTTCGTAACGGGAAACCACGAATTTTATGCCGGTTACAAACCGACTGTCGAAACGCTGAAAAAGCTTGGCTTTACCTTTTTGGAAAACGGCGGCGTATCTCTTGAAGACATTTATATTGCCGGCATTCCCGATACTTTCAGCGGTCATTTCTACGGCAAAAATGCCGATTTGGAAAAAACCTTTGCCGAAAGCGGTGACAACCGGTATCGGATACTGCTTTCGCACACGCCGACCGACTTTGGCAGACAAAACAACTTTAACCTGGAAATCTCCGGCCATACCCACGGCGGACAGATATTCCCGTTCCATATTCTCACTTTGCTGCACAACAAATATCTGGCCGGCCTGTACAAAATGGAAAACAACGCCCATATTTACGTAACCCGCGGCGCCGGACAATGGGGACCGCAAATGCGGTTTCTCGCCCCGTCCGAAATCACCGTTATCAAACTCACCCCGTCGAAAGGAAACAACTGATGAAAACACCTTTGCTGCTTGCCTGCGCAAGTGCTGCCGTCTTAACTTTCTCAACTTTATGTAAGGCTCAGGAAATGAAAAAAGCACCTATAGATACCATCTTTGAACAAGGAGAAATCAATCCCTACGGAAAATTCTTCACCGGTCAGACCTACCTCACCATGCTCAACACTAACGATGAGCTCTTCAACGCCCCGATAGGCAACGTTACGTTTGAACCCGGAGCCCGAACCAACTGGCATAAGCACAGCGGCGGACAGATTCTGCTGGTTCTTGCCGGAGAAGGACGATATCAGGAACGCGGCCAAAACATTCGCACTCTGAAAAAAGGCGATGTCGTCCGTATAGCCCCTGATATTGAGCATTGGCACGGCGCGGCTCCCGACAGCTGGTTCACCCACATATCCCTGGAAACCAACCTGCCTGACAACAAGGCAACCTGGCTTGAACCGGTGACCGACGAGGAATACAAATAATGAATAAAATGCTGTTGCCGGCGCTTGCCGTAATAGCCCTCATATGCGGCTCAACCTGGCTTTTTATAAACAAGGACAAACCCATGAATGATTTAACCCAAACCGACCCCGAACTTGCGGAATTATGGAACAACTTTATCAGCAAAGAAGTTCAACCGCACAGCAACCTCAATGCCAAAACACGATATTTGCTCCTCTTGGCGGCTCATGTCGCAACACAGTCACCCGAAGAATTCCGGCTGATATTAAACCGGGCATTGGATGACGGCGTTTCTCCGATTGAAATAAAAGAAGCCGTCTACCAGACCATTCCCTATGCCGGAATGGCCAAAGCCTATGACTTTCTGCTCCTGACCAACCGTATTCTTTCCGAACGCGGCGTTAAACTGCCGTTGGCCGCCCAATCGACGACCACCACAAACACTCGTCTTGAACAAGGAATCCGTACACAACAGGAAATTTTCGGAACCGAACATATTGATACTATGCGCGCAAATGCCCCGGAAGAATTAAAACACATTCAGGATTACCTGTCAGCCAACTGTTTCGGTGACTACTACACACGCACCGGACTTGATATAAAAACCCGCGAGCTGCTGACCTTTGCAACTTTGGCTTCCCTTGGTGGAACCGAAGCGCAAATGCGGGCACATGTCCAAGGCAATCTGAACGTCGGCAACAATCGGCAGCTGCTTCTTGATGCCGTCACCCAACTGCTTCCGTTCATCGGCTATCCGCGTTCGCTCAACGCCATTGCCGCAATTAATGACATAACCTCCAAACAATAAGGATAATCAAATGAAAACAAAATTAGCATTCTTGACTTTTTTATCTTTCCTGATGGGAACTGCCGTAACACAGGCGCAAACCATCACTCCTGATAATAAGGTCTTGGTCGCCTACTATTCCCGCAGCGGAAACACGGCCGCCATAGCCGGATACATTCATCAAGCTGCCGGCGGCGACATATTTGAAATCACTCCGGTAACCCCTTACCCGGACGATTACAGACAAACAACCGAACAGGCAAAAAAAGAAATCACCGCAGGTATCCGTCCTGCCTTGAAAAATAAAATTTCCAACCTCAAGGATTATGACGTTATTTTCATAGGTTCGCCCTGTTGGTGGGGAACCATAGCCTCGCCGGTTGCGACTTTCCTTGCCGAAAACGATTTTTCCGGCAAAAAAATCATTCCGTTTATGACCCATGGCGGCAGCGGTTTCGGACACAGTCTTGCCGACATCAGAACGTTGGCTCCCCAAGCTGAAATAATCGAAGGCGAAGCTTTTTACGGAAGCCGCGCTTCAAATTCCCAAAACGATGTAAACAAATGGATTAAAGGACTCCAAAATGACTAAAAAAGTACTTATTCTCTCTTCCAGCTACCGCAAAGGCGGCAATTCCGACACGCTCTGCGACCAGTTTGCCAAAGGAGCCGCCGAAGCGGGAAACGAAGTTGAAAAAATATTCGTTAATGATAAAAACATAGCCTATTGCAAAGGCTGCGGCGTTTGCAACACCACCCACAAATGCGTCATCAAAGACGACATGGCCGAAATTCTCGACAAGATGGTAAGTGCCGACGTCATTGTCATGGCAACGCCTGTTTATTTTTACAGTATGAACGGACAAATGAAAACCCTGATTGACCGCACGGTACCCCGTTACGAAGAAATCAGCGGCAAAGACTTTTATTTCATTGTTGCCGCCGCCGACACCAGCCACGCCAATATGGAAAAAACGCTGGACGGTTTTCGCGGTTTCACGGAGGACTGTCTCCCCGATGCCAGGGAAAAAGGCGTCATCTACGGTACCGGTGCCTGGCAGATTGGCGACATCAAACGCTCTCCGGCCATGCAACAAGCTTATGAAATGGGCAAAAACGTTTGAACAAAGAAGCCTGCAAAAAGCAGGCTTCTTATTTTCTCTCATTGCAATATTCGCCAAAAGCTGCGCTTGCGGCAAATTCTGACCTTATTCAATGACAAAATCTTCTTCATATTCAACAAAATGGCGAATGCCCCGATAATGGTTCAAGCCCATAATCCTGGAGGTATAGTCAATCTTTTCCAATTGTGAAACATACATATTTATTGCCTGACACTTGGCCTCGACCACTTCGGAAATGTCCAGATAATGCGTCGGTTCCGGCAACGGCGCCCAAACTTCATAATAAACGGCTTTGGCTCTGATGTTCTTTTTCTCTTTTCTCAGCCGCCTGAAAAACGCCTGCGGAACCACATGGTCCTTATGGGCATCATGCCCGTGCGGCATCACCACATAATCATAATCGCTGAAATCGATTTTTTCAAACGACTTGTAAGCGTCAATCAACATACCGTCCTGTGCCCGCATAAATTCATAATGCCGTACATTAAAAAATTTCATCACCGCGGCAAATTCCGCTTCGCGGATTTTAACTGTTTCTTCCGGAGTGTTTCCGTTGCCGTTCAACCGCCCGTCCGTCAGCAAAATCACGTCGCATTGGGAACCATACTTGGCAAGCAGGCCGCCGCACCCGATAGATTCGTCATCGGCATGCGGTGCCAGAATGCATATCTTGTCGCTCGTCATAATTGACCACGGTTTCGATTTTTTCAACTGCGGCAAATCATAACCGTGAATCAGACTTTTAAACCAGCGGTTGATTTTCTTCATTCCCATTTTAGGCCACCTGCTTTTTTATCAGCATAAACTGCGACTGCTTTGACGTTCTGAAAGAAAAAACAATTTTCTCTCCGTCTTTCAACGGCATCGGCTCGTCGGCGCCGTGTTTAACCTTAAATTTATACTTGCGAAAAGAAAACAGGTTGTTTCCCAAGCGGAATGAAAACTTTTCACGAACGCGCCAAGCCGGACGCCAGCATCCGGAGTAATGATGAATGGCATATGCGTCTTTATTGCTGGTGCAAAAATACGTGTAGGGATAGATGAAAGCATTTTCGCAAATCTGAACCCGTCCTTTTTTGACATAGGTATTTTTTATGCCGTATTTCTCCAGCAGCACCTTGCGAAAATATTTCGGGTTCGGCGTCATGTTATAACTGCCGTCCGAATTGACAAATTCGGTATAATCATAAACTTCCAGCATATTTTTGATGATTTCGCTGTGCGGCACCGCGCCGATTAATGCCGGAGAAATCTCCTTGGCCGTTCCGCACCGTTGGGAACCGATAAAAAAGTCGTGTTCCATAAACTCGTCCAGCCGGCGGACGACTTCTTCATCCGTGTCAAAGTAAAGACCGCCTTCTTCCAACAAAGCATACAAGCGCACATAATCGGAAACAAAAGCCCACTTTTTAGCCTCAACCGCCTGCCGCAGATATTTGTTGTCAAATCGGTCCAAACAATCGTTTCCCCAAAATCTGAGTTCATAATCGGGAAGAATTTTTTTCCATGATTCAATGCATTTCTGCTCCAGCTCTCCGGGTTCTTTTTCGCCAAACCAGCAATAGTGAATTTTCTTGGGTATCATTTCTAATCCTGATGTTACTAAAAGTTGATATAATATTTAAGATTAATACACCCTCGCAGAAAAGCCAGCAAAAAATTGCCTATACACATAATAAAAACTTGATTTTTACAAAACCGCTTCCATATCAAAGGAAATTGATAAGGAAAAACAAATGAAAAAAATACTTTTTCTCCTCTTGGCTCTGATGCTTTCCGCTGTCTCTGCCGCGGCCCAGCCGACCGCCAACGGTACCGACCTCAAGCTCCCAGACATCAGTTACGCAGCTCTTAACAAAGAATTGGACAAAACCGTTGCCGCCTTGAACGACGGAAAAACATCCGTTGAACAAAGCGGTGCCATTCTTGACCGGTTGGAGGAGATTCAGGGACAAATCAACCAAACTCTCCCCGCTTTTCTAACGGCTCAGGACAATCTTCAGAAAAAAATAGCCGCTCTCGGAGACATTCCCGCCGATGGCAAAGAGCCCGCAGCCATCGCCGCCCAACGCCGCAGCTTTGCCTCTCTGGCCGATACTTACAAAACCCAAATCGCTCAGGCAAACCTCGCCAAAACTAAAATTGACGATATCAACGGCCTCATCCTTAAACTGCGCAATCGCAGCCTTTTTAACAACATTTTTGCCAAGCAAAGCTCCATTTTTCATCCCCAGGAGTTTTGGGAGTCGCTGGTCAGCTTTGCAAAATTCTCTTACAACCTGCTCCGTTCTCCGCTTGACTGGTACCGCCAGCTCCCTGACAACACTCGCAAAGCCGCCGACGACAACATCACTTTTGCGGTCTTTTACCTCGTTGTCGCGTTCATCGCAGCCGTTTATGCCCGCCGTTATATAAAAACCTGGTTTGGCTATCGCGCCTCCATCCCTCACCCCGATTACAGCCAGAAAGTCCGCGCCGCCTTATGGATGCTTTTGGCCCGCGGATTAATTCCCGCCGCCATTATCGGAACCTTTATGTTTTGGCTCCACAACAACGAAATCATCAACAAAACCTCTTTCGGCTCGCTTCTCAACACCGCCGCCTTATACCTGCTTTACTTCTTCCTTTCGCAGGCTTTGGTTAAAATCGCTTTCACCCCGTTCAACAGCAAATGGCGCATCATTGAGGTCAACGACGCCCGGGCTCAGTCGATTAGTTCGGCGCTGATATTCTCTGCTGCCGCGGTTTGCATCGTCAGTTTTTTCCAAAGCCTTTCGGGGCAAATGAACAACACCGAAACCATATACGCGTTAAAAATTTTTGCAAATGCGGTCAAAGCTTTTTGCGTCATTCTGGTAGCCAACAAATTCCTCTATGACAACGACCTCCAAAACAAAAATGCCGATGCCGCACTTGAAGAAATCCCCGCCTCTGCTCAAAATAACGCCGACGAAGATCCCGGCGAGCTTTCCGTCGGCGCCAAAATCAGCCTGGCCATTACCTTCTTCATGAGCATTGCCTTTGCCGCATCCTTGTTCGGCTACATCCGGTTGTCCGAATTTGCCATCAACCGTTTCATCGTCTCTGCGCTCATCATCGCCCTGTTTTACATACTCTACAAATTGTTCCGGGTGTTTTTCCGCAAATTGCTGAGTTTCCGCTTCTGGGTCAAAACCTTCAGAATAAATCCGCGCACCCTGGTCAAAGCCAACTTCTGGTTCGCGCTTATCCTAAAACCGGTTCTGTCTCTGATAGCCCTGTTCTTCTTGCTGGCTGCCTGGGGCGTTTCGGTCGATATCCTGCTGGACAAAATCAAAAACTTCCTTATCGGCTTCAATATCGGCAGCGTCCACATTTCAATCACCTCTATCCTGCTCGGACTGCTCACCTTCTTCGTCTCGCTGTTTTTGTTCCGCTCGCTTAAAAACAGCTTTATCAACGGCAGCCTCAGCCAGATAGATATGGAAGACGGCGTCAAAAGTTCGCTTATCTCGGCAATCGGCTTTTTCGGGTTTATATTTTCGCTCATCTTCGGTATTGCCGTAATGGGCGGAAGCTTCAGCAGCATCGCCATTATGGCCGGAGCTTTGTCCTTTGGTGCCGGTCTCGGTCTCCAAAACATCGTCAGCAACCTGGTCGCCGGTATGACCATCCTGTTCGAACGCCCGATAAAAATCGGCGACTGGGTCATCATCAACGGGCAGGAAGGCATTGTTAAACGTATCAATATGCGCGCCACCGAGCTGGAAACCTGGAACAAGGCCAACGTTATCATTCCCAATTCCGATATCCTTTCCAAAAGCGTCGTCAACAAAACTTACGCCAATCGTATGGGCCGCGTTGAAATAAAAATCGGTGTTGACTACGACAGCGATTTAAACCTGGTAAAAAAACTGCTGCTGGAAATAGCCAACAACGATGCCGAGGTTCTCAAAGACCCGGCGCCTTCGCTGCTGTTTACCGATTTCGGAGACAACAGTCTGAACTTTCAGCTTAATTGCTATACCTCCAACGTGTATAACAGCTCCGGAATTGCCAACCGCATCCGCGAAAAAATTGTCGAACAGTTCAGGAGCAACCAAATAAACATCCCTTTTCAGCAAAGAGTCGTGCATCTGATTGAAACCTCTGTCCAATAAAAAAAGCCGCTTTCAAAAAGCGGCCTTTTCTTTTGCTGTTCCCTTAGGATTATTTTAATCTGATTTGGGTAGAAGTACACCCTTCGTTAGAAACCGTTCCCATAAAAGCATTCATATGAACCTGACATTTCTCGATTACCAGGCCGTTGTTGCCGTCAGAAGAAATATTGGTTACAAAGGGGCCGGCATTGGTGCAGGCGGTAACGGCAAACAAAGCCAAAATCAACAGTTTTTTCATTATAGTCTCCATTGCTCATAGTCCTCTTCCGTTCCCGGAATTGGCATTAGACTAATATGTAAAAGCCGCCCCTGTCAACAAAAAAGCCTTCCCGAAGGAAGGCTTTGCCGATTTTCTAACGTTTTATGCAGATAATGCGATATTTTCCGTCTTCTGCCTCTACGCCGTGAATGTCATGGGTAAAGCCGGGAAATTCGCGGTCAAAAGCCTCCAATGCCTTTAAATATCCGAGCAGAGGCCCATCTGCCGGCCCGGCGTTTTCACCGGGCATCAACAACGGAATTCCCGGCGGATAAGGAACCACGCCGGTCGCTAATGTTCTGCCGGCCATTTCGTCAAGTGTCAGCGTCTCTACCATATCTTTGACCAGATGTTCATAGGCCTCCACCGGACTCATATCCGGGTGCGGCAAAACCGCAAACGCTTCTGACAAGGCCTTGGTCGTCCCCAGTTTGGACATTGCCCGGAACATTTCGTCAGACAGGTCCCGCAGCCCCATCCCCTGATAACGCTGCGGATTATCGGCCAACACTTTCGGCAAAACTCTTTCCAACGGAGCATTGTTGTCGTAGTCTTCCTTAAAGGCAAACAACGCATTCAGCAAAGTTCCCCACTTGCCTTTCGTTACGCCGATAGAAAACAAAAACAAAATTGTAAAATCCGTCGTTTTCTCCACCACAATTCCGCGGTTGTCCAGATAAGAGGTAAGAATCGCGGCCGGAATACCCCAGTTTTCGAGGCTGCCGTCATCTTTCACACCCGGCGTTACCACCGAAACCTTAATCGGATCAAGCATGCAAAAACCGTCTTCAATATCGCCGAAACCGTGCCAGGCATCGTTCGGATGCAAAACCCAGCTTTCCGGATCGGTTGCCAGCTGCTCTTCCGACGCTGCGCAAAACGGTACTTTTTCCTTACTGTCTTTATCAATAACATAATCCGGCTGCCAAACATTAAAAAACCACTCGTTTTTACATTCAAATTCGGCGTGCAGGCGTGCGACCGTCTTACGGAAGGAAACCGCCTCGCGAATGGAATCTTCCGTAAGGGCTTTGCCTTCCGGCCCGTCCATCATCGCCGCGCTGACATCGTTGGCCGCAATGATGGGATAAAACGGCGATGTCGAAGCATGCATCATAAAAGCTTCGTTAAAACGCCGCGGATCAATCGGCTTACGGCCTTCCCGGATATGAATCATAGACGCCTGAGAAAACGCCGCCAGCAGCTTATGAGTAGACTGCGTCGCAAAAACGGTGGGATCGCTTTTGCTGTAGTCTTTGGGATTTCCATACATTGCAAACCGATTTTCATATATCGGATTAAACCGGGCATAACCATACCAGGCTTCGTCAAAATGCAGACGGTCGACACTTTCTCCCAGCAAATCTTTCACCCGGGCCACATTATAACACAAACCGTCGTATGTGGAGTTGGTGATAATCGCATGCACCGGCTGCGCGTCAATACCGTCTTTAATCAGCGGATTTTCACTAACGGCTTTCGCAACTGCGGCCTTAGTCAGACGATCCGGATGTATCGGGCCGATAATGCCGTATTGGTTGCGCGAAGGAACCAAATATGTAGGAATGGCGCCCGACATCGTAATCGCGTGTTCTACCGACTTATGACAGTTGCGGTCGCACAAGGCAACCTGATTGCGGGTTACGCTGGCCATCAAAATCACCCTGTTTGAAGTTGAAGAACCGTTGGTAACCGTATAACTGCGGTCTGCTCCGAAAACCCGCGCAATATATTTTTCGCTTTCCCCTATCGGTCCCGAATGGTCCAGCAGCGAACCAAGTTCGCCCACCGAAATGGAAATGTCGGAACGAAAAACCTCTTCACCGAAAAAATTAAAAAACGCGCGGCCGACCGGAGACTTCAAAAAAGCCGTTCCGCCGGTATGGCCGGGTGTATGCCACGAATACTCGTGCACCGCGGCAAACTGGGCCAGAGCCTTAAACATCGGCGGCAGGATAAACTCGCGGTAACGTTTGGTTGCGGCCAAAATTCTGCCGGTGATAAAATCAGCGGTGTCTTCCAAAATCCAGATAAAATCGTTAACCTTGTCAAGAATGTCTGCCGGGACCTCCGATGCCATCGTACGGCTAGAAAGCAAAAACACCGGCATATCCTTATTCCGCTGCCGCAGAACCTCCAAAACCTCTCCGGCATGCTGACAGCAGGTCTGGCTTTTCTCGTCCAGCTTAAGCAACAGGCACTGAATTGTCGGATCTGCGCTGATAAGCGCCTCCGCATCGGCCAGACTTTCCGAAACGACGACCTTAACGTCTTGGTTTTCCAGCTCTTCCTTGAGCGTTCTGACCGCCCGGGACGTCGCGTTGTTCCCGTTTATTCCCTCATATACCATCAACACTTTTATCTTGAAAGGATGTTCCTTATCTATCATTTTTTATCTCCCTCTACTCATTGTGAATAATATTTTCCAGGCTTTGCAGATTAAGACGCGGATGTACCGTTTTGCCGTCATAACGACCGACGGAAACCCAGAACATCGCCGCCAGAGCCGCCACCGTCATAACCAGCGTAAAATATCGAACCCAGGCCGGCACGCAGCAGCCGCCCGGTTTTATTTTTTGTTCTTTTATCTCCAGCTGGCGGTTAACCGACAGTTCGTAAAAGATTATGGTCGAAATGACGAACATCAGCGCCCAGCGCGTCTGCTCGGCATTGGAACCTATCATCGCCGTCATGCAGTAAATTGCTGCAATCAAACCGACAATCGTATAAAACACGTTTTGATTTTTGGTCATTTTGGTTCGGCCCAAAATTTTGATGGCAACCGAAGAATAGATGTACGGCAGCAGCGTCATAATAACGGCAATCGACGCAATTTTTCCAAACTGCTGTGCCGCCGTCGGCGACATTGTTGCCAGCACTTGCAATGTCATAATTCCCGCTACGATGGCCAAACCGGCAGACGGTACGCCGCGGCGGTTGACCCTGGCAAAAACGTTTCCGAACAATCCGTCGTCGGCAGCGGCTTTGGCTGTTTGTCCCACCAACAGCGTCCAACCGCCCAAAGACCCCAAACAACCTGCGGCAGCACACAAGGCCACAACATTGCCTGCCGTACTGCCCAGCGCGATTCTTACCGCTTCGGAAAAAGGAGCAGAAGAAGCAATAAGCTCCTGGTTCGGAATAATTCCCATAATCGCCGATGAGCTCAAAATATAACAGACCGCCGCCAGCAACACGCCGGCCACCGTCGCAATCGGCACGTTACGCGTCGGATCTTTGACCACAGCGGTCGAAACCGAAGCGCTCTCGACGCCGATAAACGCCCACAGGGTAAAATTCAATGTCATTCCCAAAGCCGTCATATTGCTTTGCCCGGAAACATTCCATCCGTCCATAAAGGTTGCCGGATGAAACCAGAACCATCCCAGCAAAGCCACACCGATAATCGGAAACAAGGCCAGCGTCGTCGTAAAGCTTTGGATTCTGGCCACAACGTTAGGCCCCAGAATATTGGCATAAGTCAGCATCCAGATGATGCCTATCTGCCCCAGCGCCATTACCAGCGGATCCTTCAGCGAGGGAAAAAACGGCGTCAGATATCCGAGACCGGCCACAACCAAACCAACGTTGCCGACCACGTTTGCCAGCCAGTAAACCAAATTGGTCTGATACCCCATATAGTTTCCAAAGGCCTTTTTGGTGTAGGCATACGGACCGCCGGCGGCAGGATCTATCTGCGTTAGTTTGGAAAAAACCAAAGCCAGCGCAATTGCCCCCACAATCGTTACCAGCCAGCCGATAACCGCAATGCTTCCGATTGCAGCAAGATTCGCCGGCAGCATAAATACGCCCGACCCCATCATATTTCCGGCAACCATCAACGTCGCCGGAACCAACCCGATTTTATTGTCTTCACTGGCCATTTCCCTTCTCCCGCTGCTTAACGATACTCAGGCAGTAACCGCTGATTGGTCGAATACTCGACGATTTCAATAATCCCGTACATCAGGATATAAGCGCCCATCAAAGCCGTCAGGGTAATTGTACCGATGGCCGGATACGCCAGAATCAAAAAGGCAAACAGCACGCCCAGAATTCCCGCCGTAAGCGTCCACCCCCAGGAAACGCCGCTGTTGCGCAGCTGAAAGGCCGAAACAATTTGCACCGCCCCGACGGCCAGACACCACAGGGCAAAAATAATCGGCAGCGATGCAGCCGTCACCCCGAGATTCGCCACAAAAATAACGCCGACCAGCATATCCAGAAAGCCCACCAGCAGATACCAGCCCGAACGATAGGCAAACGAAGCCATAAAATACCCGGCGCCCACGACAATAAAGACAATTCCCAAATACAAAGCCATTGCAACCAGGCTCGCCATCGGATTAAACCACACAAAAATTCCCAGCGCGGCCATAATAATGCCGGCAATCAGATGCCATACGCTGAGCTTTTGGACTTTTTCGGTTGTAACCATAATTTTTCTCCTTAATTTTCTTAATAAAAATTCGTTTGTTCTTTTATGTAATCACTGTCCGGCATATTTCAAACGCCGCTAACACATTAATTTTCTTTAATAAAATAAATTTCTAATATTTTTTTTGCTCCTTAAGCGTTCCTTAAGTTCGCAATGGTGTAGTCATAATGTAACCAGCCGTTAACGGCTTAACTCAAAACCGACAATTAAAATTTAAGGAGAACTCATATGAAAAAAATTATCGCTGTATCTGCTCTGGCTTTGACCCTGGGATTTTCTGCCTCTGCTTTCGCTAACGGCGGCTTCGCCCCGCAGGGAGGATTCAACGGTCCCGGTCTGAGCCCCGTAACCGCTGCCCAGGCTGCCAAACAAAGTGACGACACGGCGGTTGTCCTGGTCGGCAAAATAGAAAAGAACCTCGGCAACGAAAAATACCTTTTCCGCGATGCCAGCGGCACCATTATATTAGATATTGACAACGACGATTGGAGAGGTGTTAATATAACTCCTGCAGACACTGTTGAAATCCACGGTGAAGTCGACAAGGAAATGCTTAAGGACACCGAAGTCGACGTAGATTACTTAATCAAAAAATAACCATTCTTGCTAAAGGTAAAATCGATGCGCATTCTCCTGATTGAAGACGACCAACTTATCGGTGACGGCCTGAATGTCGGCCTAGGCAAACTCGGTTTTACCGTCGACTGGTTCACAGACGGCCTGGACGGCCGTGAAGCCCTCTATCAGGCTCCTTATGAGGCCGTGGTTTTAGACCTCGGCCTTCCGGGAGTCGATGGCCTTTCGATTCTTAAAGAATGGCGGGCCAAAGGGCGCAAAGAACCGGTTTTGATACTCACTGCCCGCGGAGATGTCGACCAGCGTGTCATCGGGCTTGACAGCGGCGCCGACGACTATCTGGCCAAGCCTTTCGCTCTGGCTGAAGTTGCCGCCCGCATCAAAGCGCTGATTCGACGCCGCAGCGACCGTTTGGAGCCGGTTATCACGCATGGCGGCATTACGTTCAACCAACAGACCAAAGCCGTCACACTCAACGGAAGGGCAGTCACTTTAGCTCCCAAAGAACTGTTGTTGTTGGAACTCTTGTTCAACAACCCCAAACAGGTGCTTTCCAAAGAACTTATAGAAAGCAAAATTTATTCCTGGGATGAAGAAGTCAGCAGCAACGCCGTCGAAGTCCATGTACATCATCTGCGCCGCAAGCTTGGCAAAAACTTCATCCGTACCATTAATAAAATCGGCTATATATTGGGGGAAGCATGAAAAAAATGAGTTTACGCCTGCGCCTCATCATCTCTTTTCTAATCGTATCAACCTGCGTTTGGACAGCCGCGGCAATCATATCCTGGCAAGAAAGCCGCGACCAGATGGACGAGTTTTTCGACACCTATCAGCTTCTTTTGGCTCGCCAGCTCTCCACCGCCGACTGGACAAACCTGACCGCCGATATGCAAAAAAAATCAAACCGCCTGATTGAAAATGTCGATGATGATGGTGAAGAAGAAGACGAAGCCCTGGGATTTGCCGTATTCAACCGCCGCGGCGAAATGATTTTTAATGACGACGAAAACGGCCGTGACTTTATTTATACCCCCGAAGCCTCCGGATTTATTAACCAGAAAATCGGACGCAAAAAAGATATGTGGCGCATCTTCTGGCTGACGTCTGCCGACAAAAATTTCACCATTGCCGTCGGACAGGAGCTCGAATTCAGAGATGATGCAGCACTTGAACTGGTGGAAGAAACCCTGCTTCCCTGGCTTGTCGGCCTCTCTGTCCTGCTGCTTGCCGTCATTTGGATGGTCAGCCGCGAACTTCGCCCGCTGCGCCGGATTGCCGACGAGCTCTCCGAACGGGATTCGGACAACCTGCATCCGCTCTCCCTAAGCGGACAGGCCTCGGAAATTCTGCCGCTTATCAAAGCCATAAACGCGCAGTTTTCCCGCATTGAACAAATGTTGCAGCGCGAACGCGGTTTTATCTCTGATTCCGCCCACGAATTGCGCAGTCCTCTGACGGCCTTAAAAGTCCAGCTTGAAGTTGCCCAGCTGGCTGACGACGACGCTGCCGCCCGGCATCAGGCCTTGCAAAAACTAAACCAGGGCATTGACCGTTCAACCCGTCTGGTTGAACAGTTGCTGGCACTTTCCCGGCTTGATTCTGCTGCCGCAGCGGCAAATGACGAACCTTTGGACTGGCCCGCACTTGTAAACGCGGCCGTAAACGAGCAGCTGCCCGCCGCTGAAGAAAAAAAGATAAATATCAAAACTTCAACCGACGGCAGTGCACCGACAACTTGCGGACAACCTCTGCTCTGGGCTCTGCTGCTCCGTAACTTGTTGGATAATGCCGTTCGTTACAGTCCTGAAGAAGCACAAATCAGCATCGAACTCAAAGACGAAACTCTTTCCGTAACCAACAGCAATACTGTCGTTGCTGCAGAATACCTGCCCCGTCTGAAAGAACGCTTTTTCCGCCCGGCCGGACAAAAAAGCACCGGAAGCGGTCTGGGACTGTCCATTGTGGAACGCATTGCCGAACTGCACCGGTGCCGGGTCGCCTTGACTAACGATGACGGAAATTTCCGGGTCACGATTTCTCACTGCTGAAAGTTATTTACTTTTAGGCACAAAAGTTCTATTCATTAAGTATATCCAACTTTCAGCCGGAGATTACGTATGAAAAAACTTATCAATTATGTCCTGAACGGAGAAGGCCTTGGCGCTAAATATTTGTTGTTGCTGGCTCTTGTCGTCTCGATTATCGTCTCAATTATGCTCCGTATCGGCGGCAGTGAAGCTATCCCCTATGCTCAGTCAATCGCAGACCAGATGCTTCCCGTTAAGGTGCAGAACGGTCGTGTGGTCACCCCGGCTGACACCCTCAAAATCGCCTCGTTGCAAATCGACGGCGCATCCGACCCCATTGCTCTGCCGGTAGTCATTGATACGCGTACCGACACCCTGGACACCACACAATTGAAAGACGGTATCTACCTCACTCGGACAACGCTTTATACCGTTAACCGCAATCAGGTAAAACTGGTCCGACTAGAAGGCAGTTTCGAACTGCCCCGTGCAGACTACCGCGAAACATTCAAATCTCTTCTGAACTGGTTTGCCGTAATTTTTGCCGTCGCGGCCATAGCCTTCTTGTTTGTATTCTACTTTTTGCTGACGCTTTTTTACGCCCTCTTTGCCAAATTTATCGGCTCATTGGCGTCACGCCCCTTAAACTTTGACCAGCGGATGCGCCTGAGTTCGCTCGCTCTGATTGCCGCTTACATCATCTTCTATCCGCTCGGCTGGTTTAACATTCTCAATAACACTTTAATATTCTTTATCGTTGTTATCGGCTTGCAGGCTTGGGGAATAAGCAAATTCCCAATCTTGGTTCAACCTGAAAACAAAGAAGAAAATTCTGACAACATCTAACCTCAAGCCCCCTGAAAAAGGGGGCTTTTTTATTCTAATACTTACTTAAAATTGCAGTTCTGATATCTTTTGCTGCATCATTAATTGCCGTTATTATTTTCAGAGAATCTCCACCAGAACCAGAACTTGAACCTTTACACCCTGCCAAAGCTACAGATGTCTTGTCGGATGTAGAAACAGAGTCACTAACAAATACAAGAATAGGTATCGTCTCTCGACAAACTTTATCCCCACTGTAACTCTCGCTGGAACAATAGACCTTATATTGTCGTCCGGCAGATGTATTGCTGTATGAGCCCACTGCATTTTGCGAACTTGAAGTCCCTTGAGGACAGGGCTTCTCCGAGCAGGAAAATTTCTTGGGATCGGTCGGGCATGCCGTACAAAACCATCCGTCCCCCTTGGGAGCCGACAGATTATACCCCATCTCCGCACAAGTTGGTATTTTCTGACAACACTCCGTGTTTTGCGCTCTAACAGCAAAAACAGACATCATTGCCGCAGCGCAAACACTCCAAAATATTTTCTTTTTCATCTTCCTCTCCTTACAATAAATAAAACAAATACAAATAATTATACGGCGTAACATAACCAACCTCACACCCTATGCCGCAGAACTTTCCTGAACAGGCCTCTTGCCTGCATACCGTACCTGCAGGACAGCTGCTTAAGGTACACTCGTTCCGGCACACGCAGCTTCCGTTGATGCACACCGCTCCGTCCGAACAACCGCCGCAACATTCGCCTATCGCAATACAAACACCGTTGCAGGTTTTTAACCCTTTGTCTTCGCAAGTCTTGTCAACACACACGCCGTTAACGCATTTCTGTTCTGCGCCACAGTTACAACATTCCGTCAGAGCAATGCACGCCCCGTTGCATTCTTTCATTCCTTTGTCCTCACAGGTTTTAGGGACACAGGCTCCGTCAAAACACTTTTGCTCGTCACTGCAGTTACAGCACTCCGTTAAAGCAATGCAAGCTCCCTCACAGTCCTTCATTCCCCGTTCTTCGCAGGTTTTCTCTTCGCAGCGGTAACAAATTGCTCCGCCGCTTAGACTGCCGCTGTCTACTGCTTTATGCTCCTCGTCACAACTGTCGCTAAGGCTGGTTCCCTGCGGACAGGGAATTATCTTTTCACACTTGCCCTCTTCCTCATAATAACCTTCCTTGCAACCAAGCTTGCTATATTTGTCGCCGCACTGCTCACACTCGGCATTTGCGGGACAAGAAGTTAAACTAAAACGTTCGTCACAATTGCAACGAAAACATCCCAGCCCTCCGACGCTGCCCGATTGCTCTTTATCCTGATTGCTTCCGCAAGAACGCACTTCCGTACTGAAACCTTCCGGACAAACGCAACTCTCGTATTTGCCTCCGCAGCTTTCTCCTGACATTTTCGCCGGAACGACACAATTGCCGCTGTCAAAAGCAAACTCCGTTTTACAACGGCATTCGGTACAGAAATCGCCGCAGCAAGCTCCCGAAACTTCATAATTGCCGTTGCAATTTGAAACATTGTATTGGTATGCCGGCGGACAGGAACAACCTTTAAAACACTTTAACCCCGACACCGGATAAACGACGCCTCCGGCCTGGCGCGGCGGTTCACAATTGTCAAACAGGCCATATGTCCCGCAACCGGTATCAATATCGCCGCCGCCCGGATCTTCAGAACCGCGGCTGATATTTCCTTTAAGATAATCCGGCAGCCAATAAACCCCGGCTACCTCATAAGATAAATTCACCGAGGCAGGTTCCGGAGACAATGACATTGGTGTGAAATGCGGGTTTGTAACGGAGGCTGCCAAGGCTACATTGGCGCTCAATAAAACACTTGTAATAAAAGCGATTGTCGTCAAAATAGTCATCTTTGCCGCCTCCGATATGTTACTCCAGAACCTGATATGCTCATATATTTAGCATATCATCTTCAAAATAATAGTCAATATATTATTACACCTGATAGACAAACAAAAATGCCGCCTCCACACGAGACGGCATTAACTAATCACCAAATACGAAAATCTCAGTTCTGTTTTCGGCTTTTTTCAACAATCTGCAGAGCTATCTGCCGGGACAACTTCGCAATCAGATTACTTTGCACCATAGCCAGGTCGTCATATGTTTTCCCTAACTGTTCAGAAAGCTCTGTCCGTTTCCGCACAACCGTGTTCCCTTGGGCATCGCGTATATACCACCAGGCTTCAAGCACTGCTTCGCCGCCGAATTGTCCGTCAAATTTATTTACCTCGACAGACACGGTATAATCAAACTTTTCTCTGACCGACATCTGTCCTTTTACGGCAGCACGCGGCAAAACCAGAGCCATATCCTCGGCAATCGTCCGCTGCAGCATTGTTCCCAACGGCTCGCTCCAGCGATTGAGTTCTGAAACGCTCAGCTCCACAGCCGTCTTGTTTTGCGTAACCATTTGCGGTTTGTCAACATATGAGGGAACCTTAACTTCTTTAACGCCTACGCTCAACCCGTTCTTATACGGTGCGGTAATCACTCCGGCATTCTCCACCGCAAGACTGTAAAATTTCGACTGCCGGCTGGTGCCGACGCAAGCCCCGAGCACCAAAACAAGAATCAAAACCGAAACTTTTTTCATCTAATTACCTCTCTTTCCTTTCAACAGCGCTTCTGGATGCCGCTCCACATAGTCGGCAAAATTGCGGAAAGCTTTGGATGCTTCTCCGAAGTTGGCTATTGCCTGATTCAGATTGTCGAACGTGTCGGCAGAAACTTCCGCATTGTCTTTCACTGCCTTGTTCAGATTTTTGAAAGTATCGCTGATTTGCGGCATAACTATCGGAATCTGCTTGTTCATCTCGTCAAAAAACCGGTTAAACTTCTCCACGCTCTCCCTAATCGGAATATTCTGGATGCCTTTGGAGATTTCCCCCATCGGAGATAATACCGTCGGAATTTCCAATACGTCTTTATCGTGTCCCCGATAACGCAGTTCAATCGGAGTATCCGGCAGCATCTCCAACTCAATCACCAATTGCCCGGTCAGATAATTTTGCGCCGTCAACCGGGCGCGCAGTCCTTTTTTAATCAAAGCGTCCAAAATTTCCCGTTTGTCGTCTTCCGGTCTTTCCCGCGTATGAATTCCCTGATAATCTTCCATTTTGGCATAAACCGGTATGCTGAAGTCCAGATTGTTGGCGTCGGCAATCAGGTCAATCTTTGCCACTTTTCCGATTTCCACACCTTTAAATACCACTGATGAACCCACATTCAAGCCTTTAATCGATTCATCAAAATACATTACCAGCATATTGCCGCTGCCGCCAAAAAATTTCTGGCGGATAAACATCGTCATCACTACGGCAAATACCAGTATTCCCGTTACCAAAAAAATTCCGATAAGTCTGCGATTAGGCTCTCTGTGCATTTTTCCCGGCCCCTCTTGTTAAAAATTCATAAACAGTATCGTTCGGCGGATTGGTCAATAAGTCTTTAGGATTGCCCCGCCCCAAGATGCTCTTGGTGTCCGCGTCCAAAAAAATCGAATTGGTTCCGATGGTAAAAATCGAATTCAACTCGTGAGTAACGACGACAATGGTGGTTTTCAGGCTTTGGTTTATATCGATAATCAAATCGTCCAGCAGCTTAGAACTGATGGGATCAAGCCCTGCTGACGGTTCGTCAAAATATAAAATCTCCGGATCCAGCGCCAAAGCCCGCGCCAAACCCGCGCGCTTTTTCATGCCGCCGCTGATTTCCGAAGGATAAAAGCCTCCAAAACCCGCCAAACCGACCAAAGCCAGTTTCAGTTCAACCAGTTCGTCAATCAGTTTCTGGGAATATCCGCTGTATTGCTGCAACGGCAACGCCACATTTTCGGCCAGCGTCATCGAACTGAACAATGCGCCGCTTTGATACAAAATGCCGCATCGCCGCATAAACTTGTTTTTTTCGGCCGTATTCAGAGCGGTAAAATCAACGCCGTCAATAACTATCTTGCCTTTCGTCGGCGGCATCAGTCCCGTCAGCAGCCTCAGCAAACTGCTCTTACCGCCGCCGCTGGCTCCCATAATAATGAAAATATCCTGTTTTCTGACTTCAAAACTGGCATCCTTAAGCAGAACGAAATCTCCGTATGCCATTGTCAGGTCGCTTACTTTAATCTGTACGTCATTACCGCTCATATGCCCATCACCTCAAAAATTAAAGTAAGCACGCCGGTAACGACAATCATCCATACAATTGCCGAAACCACCGCCCGCGTTGTCGCGACACCGACGCTGTCCGCGTTGCGCCCGCTGTTAATGCCGTAATAACAACCGCACCAGGCAATAACAAAGCCATAAACGAACCCGTGAAAAATACCGACCAGAAAATTCGTCATATTCAAAGCGTCGTGCGAATATTTCCAATATTCGGCCCAGGGAATGTCAAGCATCAAAACCCCGACGGCCGCACCGCCCAATATCCCCGTAAAATCAGCCAAAATCACCAAAAACGGCATAGTCAGAATCAAACTGCCGATTCGCGGCACAATCAAAAAATCCGTTACCGGAATACCCATCGTCTTCAAAGCGTCAATTTCTTCATTGACCTGCATCGTCCCTATTGTCGCGGCATAAGACGCACCGGTTCGGCCCGCCATGATAATGCCGACCATGATAGCCCCCATAATCCGCGTCATGCCGATGGCAACCAGACTGGCAACATAAATCTGCGCCCCGAAATTTTTGAGCTGAATGGCGCCGACAAACGCCAAAATCAATCCCACCATAAAACTGACCAGCGAAACGATGGCAACGGCCTTATAACTGCTGTCCTCCACCGAAAATTCAAAATCCACCCGGCGATAAACAGCTTTGCCCCGAAACATTCGTCCCATAGCGGCAAGCGTTTGCAAAATAAAGTCCAATCCCTTGCTGAAACTCTTATACAGCCGATAAGCCCAATCTCCCATCCGCTCAAGCAATGAAAACTTTTTCTCGACGGGGCGTTCCGGCTTGCGGTCAACGGTCAGGGCCAAATCCAGCAGTCGGCGCAAGTTATCGGGCAAAAGCTTTTGTTCGGAAACAATGTTTTGCCCCTGCAAGGCCTTTAACACATCAAACAAAAAAACCGCCAGCGTTGAATCCCATTGCCCCAGCCTCGTTCCGTCAAAAACAACGGCAGATACTTTTCCCGGAATTATGTGCGCCATAATTTCCTTTTTACGACCGGCGTCGTCATAATTGTGAAAATCGCCTTCCATAACGATAATCAGCCTGCCGCCGTCAATTTTATACCCGAGTTTCATCACATCAAGACCCTGCCGTATTAAATATCGGTTGTATTATATTTTCTAATTTAACCGTCTGCAAGCGGATTATCCCGCCGAAGATAATCAGGTATGTATATGGTGCCGCAAAAACCTCAGGCTCCGAGATTCAAACCTGATTAGGGTATTTATGTAAACATCAAAAGCTAAAAATCACCCCTGACGAACTTGAGTATTTTTGGCTGGCTCGTCTCTGCCCACAATCTGCTTCAAAAAATCAAGAACGACTTTGATTCTGGGAATATCCTTCGTGTCTTTGTATGCCATCAGATACAGCTTCAAATCAAAGTCAAAACTGTCCGGACAAACCCTAATCAAATTAGGAATGCTGTCAGCATACCACAACGGGCTCATACCGATGCCGAAACCGCCCTGTAATGCGTCTCTCAACGAAAAAACCGAATTTGTCTTATATACGATATGGCGGGACTTGTTGATAATGGCATTCAATCGGGGAACATGAAGACTGTGAACGTTTTTCATAACCAGACGATGGTTTTTCACCAAGTCGTCCAAATCTTTGGGCATCCCGTATTTGTCAATGTAATCCTGTGCCGCAAAAAGCCCGCAGCGGATTTTCTTGGCGGCCACCACTTCGACGTCAGAATTTTCCAAAGGTTCGTAGTGAATGCAAATGTCTGCCTCCAGAGTGCTCATGTCCGGCATTGTATTGCCGATAATGGTTTCCAGATGCAAATCGGGATAGCTTTCCAAAAAGGAGCATATCTCGTGCTTTGCCGTAGAACCTAAATAATCGGCCAGCGCATCCATCATTCCGAGACGCACAATCCCTTTGCAGGACGAAGCTTCTTCACCGAAATTGTCCAGTTCATGCAGCGAACGGACAATGTTCTCCGCAACCTTCAACACTCTTTTGCCTTCCGGCGTAATAAAGGTTCCCCGCCCGTTGCTCTTCAAAAAATAAGTCTTGGTTTCCGCCTGTAAATCAGAAATATATTTATTCACCGTATCAACCGACGCTCCGAGTTTTTCGGCAACGGCGCGCTTGCTGCCGTGTTTCGAAAAAGCATACAGATACAGCAGGCTTTCCAGTTTTGAAATGTCTTTTTTATTTATCATAATTATGAGTTCTTTCTGTTAGTTCCTAACCATAATAAAAACTTTTCCCTTTTTAATCAAGTTGCACAAGTAAAATAAATAAAACTTTTGATTTAATCGTTGTAATACCTACACTTAAGTGGACTTCTCACTCGGGATAAACAAGACTATTATGATTTTTATGAAAATACGTGATGCTCATAAATTCAGTGACCGGGTTGTTGATATTCTCCGTGAAGAAAGAATAAAACAAGGCGTTAGTCAGTACCAAATAGCGCTCCACTGCGACATTAGCAAGAGCGCATTGAGCTATATCGAAAAACACGAACGCCGCCCCACCCTCTATACTTTAGCCATCATCGCCAGCTACCTGAACATCAAACTTTCAGACCTCATCCGCCTTGCGGAAAACACCAAATGAGCAATATATAAGCTTATGCTTAAATAAAATCCCCAAATACCCATATAGACTTTAGTTCTATATTTTCGCCTGACTGCAAAAGTTTTGATTGCCAAACCGGATGGAATGGACTAAATCTTTTTTCAGAGTAATCATGCTTCCGAAAAAGGAGAGGCCTTGAAATATTTTTTGTTTTTCGTTTTATTCCTGGCCGGCTGCCGGGGGATAACGCCGCCGCCCGAATTTACTTTCCAAACGGTGCAAACGCACACCTTTTCGCTGGCGGCATGGAGCAAACTCCAGGCTCCCGGCGAACCCGTAAAAATATACATTGAAGGCGACGGCCGCGCTTTTGACATTGACGGACAACCGACGTCAGACCCCACGCCTCGCGGAACCATGCTGCGGGAAATCGCTTTTGGCGACACCCACCCCAACGTTGTTTATTTGGGCCGCCCCTGTCAGTTTGTTACAAATTCCGCCTGTCGCCAAAAATATTGGACCACGGCGCGCTTCGCCCCCGAAGTCATTGATGCGGAAACCGAAGCCGTCAAATTCTTTGCACAAAACCGTCCGGTAACGCTGGTCGGGTTTTCGGGAGGAGCTATGGTGGCAGCCCTGATTGCGGCAACCCGCCCCGAAATAAACGTTGCAAAAGTCGTCACTGTTTCCGGCAACCTTGATCATCAGGCCTGGACGGCCTACCACAGGCTTCCTCCTTTAAGTGATTCCCTAAATCTGCCCGATTATATGGCATCTTTTTCCCTCATTCCGCAATATCATTATGTCGGCAGCGACGACGACAATATCCCTCCTGCCCTGACCCGCCAAATTATTGGCAATCCGCGTCTCGTCAGGGAGGTAAAGGGAGCCGGCCACGGCAGCGGTTATCAGAATGTCTACGGGGAAATCCGCGCCCAATAAAAAAAAACAGCCTTTGCAAAGGCTGTTTTTTTTTAAGCGGCAAACATTCGTCAACTGTCGAAATTAAAACCGCAGTAAATCGTTTTGCCCAAATCGTTTTCTTCCAATATTCTGGTCAAGTTTCTGCGGTCCAAATCCCGGTCGCGATAAACGTAAATCTCGCGAACGTTTTTGTTCTGCATCGCCTTTTGCAGTTCTTTGACGTTGGATACCTTTGCCACATGACGCATGCCTTCAAAACAGCCGCGCTCAAATTTTCCGCTGGGAAAATAAACCTGATTGCCGGCAATCTCTTTTTTCTCGCCTTCAACAACGGCTTTTTTTATCACTTTTTCCAACAAGTATCTGGGAACACACCTCATCATAAACCTCCTTTTTTCGCAAAAGAAAAAACGGTTAACACGATTGTCGCTATTCCTACAATAATCGCTCAAATATACTGATAAATCCGGAAGATAATATGCTTTTGGCAAGCATTTTTTTATTGATGCCTTACCATAACATATTCTGCCCCGAACGGCAAGTTTTTTCGAAAAAAAAACCGCTGAAAAAATACAGCGGTTTCAGGAAGCTTAATTGTGTTTTTTTGAATCCGTTAAACAGAAACGGTTGCACGAGAAAACGGAGGTTTTAGGCGGTCATGCCCGTTGCAGAACTTAAAGTACGTAAACATAAGGAATTTACCACACATGAATGGTCATATAGCATACCCGCAACAAAACCTGCCGCACGCCCCCGATTTCTCATACATTGATTTGTGATAAATCTCTTACAAACTAGCTTAAGATATCTTCCGGCGCAAGTGCCGATTCATCATATGACACAAATATCATTTTCATATCATCCTGCTGCCGAAAGCCAAAGACTATAACAGTTAAATAAGTTGACGCAACCCATTGTTTTGTGCTAGCATAACTCAAATTTTTGAGAGGATAAGATGAAACTGCTTCTGGTCGAAGACGAGATAAAAACTGTGGATTATCTCAAACGCGGATTAAGCGAACAAGGTTACAACGTTGATATTGCCATGAACGGCCTGGACGGTCTGCATCTCGCCGGAACGGGGCAATATGAGGCCATCATTCTGGACATCATGCTCCCTGACCTCGACGGCATCAGCCTGCTCAAATCCATCCGCCCCACCAACCATACGCCGGTAATTATGCTGACTGCAAAAGACGCTCTCAGCAGTCGTTTGGAGGCGTTCAACGCCGGGGCCGACGACTATCTTATCAAACCTTTTTCGTTTTTGGAACTGCTGGCACGCTTGCAGGTTATCACCAGCCGGGCGCATACCAAAGAACAGACCCACATCCACATCGGCGATCTGCACATCGACCTGATGGCGCATCGGGCAACTCGCGGAAACCGCCGGCTCGACCTCACCGCCAAAGAATTTTCCCTGCTGGAGGTCTTGGCCCGCAGACAATCGCAAATCGTTTCCAAAACCGTCATCACCGAACTGGTTTGGGACATTTGTTTTGATACCAACACCAACGTGGTGGAAGCAACCATCAAACGCCTGCGTTCCAAACTCGACACCGAAGGGGAACCCAAACTGCTCCATACTATCCGCGGCATGGGCTATATGCTGGAGCTTAAAGATGAAAAAACTGACTAGCTGCTTTGACAATCTCTCCATCGCCAACCGCCTGGCTGTCATGTATGCTCTGGTTGCCACGGTTGTCCTGTCGGTTATCGTTGTCGTGCTTTACATTCTGGAAACGACCGAAATCAACCGTTACCAAACCGCCGAAATGAAAAGCCGGTTCAAAATCATCGAAGAGCATGTTGCTGAAACGACAACCGCCAAAGACTGGAAACATCTGGTAAAAAACCTGCAGGAAATAATGATTCCCGACGGCGGCCTCTATATTTTGATTCAAAGTGACGACCCCGCTTTTTCTTTTGCCGCCCCTTACCGCGTAGACCGCAGTCAGATTTCCAAAAACAACGGTTTCGGCAAAATATCCGTCAAAGGCAATATGCACCGAACCCTCTCTAAAATTCTCCCTCCGGCGGGCGAACGGCCGGAAGTCATCCTGTCCATTGCCATCGACACCTATTTCTATGAAGAAGAAAACCTTTGGCTGGACATCGCTTTCGGAAGTTTGCTGATTATCGGCATTACAACCATCGTCTGGCTCGGCTGGCTGATAGCGCGTTTCAGTCTGGCTCCGGTTGACACGCTTTCGCGCCATGCCGAAAGCCTCAGTCCTCAAAACCTTTCTGCCCGGCTGCCCAACACCCGGCTTCCGACGGAGCTTTCCGGTTTGGTGCTCAGTTTCAACGGAGCGTTGGAGCGGCTTGAACAGTCCTACCTGCGCCTTTCCACGTTTAACGCCGACGTCGCCCATGAGCTGCGCACGCCGCTTGGAAACCTCATCGGCGCAACCGAGGTGGCGCTTTCCCGCCCGCGCAGCAATGAAGAACTGCAAGACGTTATGGCCTCCAACCTGGAAGAACTCGAACGCCTGCGTACCATTATCAACGATATGCTTTTTCTGGCCAGAGCCGAACAAGGAGAGCTCGCCATCAATCAGGTGCCGACGTCACTGGCCTCAGAAATCAACAAAACCGCAGAATTTCTGGACGTTATTTTTGAAGAGCATCGCAACCGCCTGGAGGTTGACGGCGACGCCTTGGTGCTTGCCGAACAGTCGCTGCTGAAACGCGCCCTCACAAACCTGCTTAACAACGCAGTTACGCACGGCCGTCCGGACAGCACCGTTAAAGTTGAAATAACCTCTGACGAAAAACGCGTAACCCTGACCGTGATCAACCGCGGGCCGGACATTCCCGCAGAAGACCTGCCCAACCTCTTCAACCGCTTTTACCGCACCAGCAAAGAACGCAAAAATTCCGATAACAACCACGGCCTCGGCCTGGCTATCGTCAAAGCAATCATCGAAATGCACAACGGAGAAGTTTTCGCCTGCAGCGACAACGGAATTATCAAAATCGGATTTCGCCTTCCGGCTTATTCTGTTGACAACCCGCAGACAATTGACTAACTTAACTCTAAAGCGGATTAACTCCGGAGGAAATCACTATGGATAACAAAGAAAACACCCAGTGCCTGCACGACCACGGACAAAATCTTGAAGCCTTTTTAAAAAGCAAACCGTCTGAGGCAGAGTTCCTGAAAGCGTCGGATATTTTTCAGCAATTGTGCGATCCTACCCGGCTGCATATTTTATGGCTGCTTTCTCACAGCGAACAATGTGTCAACAACATTTCGCTGGCCATCGGAATGAGTACCTCCGCCGTATCGCATCACCTCCGCGGACTGAGACAAACCGGTCTGCTGACCAACCGCAGAGCCGGCAAGGAAGTTTATTACAAACTGGCGGAAACCAAAACGGCAAGCCTGATTCATCGTGTTATTGACGACATTTTTGAAATAAACTGCCCGCACTAATCACTTAATCCGAAGCGTTCTGAGCGAGTTCAGAATTGCCAGAACCGAAACGCCGACATCCGCGAATACCGCCTCCCACATTGTTGCCATTCCGACAACGCCCAAAGCCAACACCCCAAACTTAATTCCCAAAGCAAAAACAATATTTTGCTTCACAATTTTTTGGGTTTGCTTGGAGATTTTGACCGCCTGCGGAATTTTCGACGGTTCGTCGGTCATAATAACAATGTCGGCAGCCTCCACCGCAGCGTCGGAACCGACGCCCCCCATGGCGATGCCGATGTCGGCCCGGGCCAAAACCGGGGCGTCGTTAATGCCGTCCCCCGTATAAATAAGTTTTTCATTTCCGGGCTTTTGAGCCAGCAAACATTCAACCGCTTCTACTTTTTGTGCCGGCAGCAGCTCGGCAAACACTTCGTCAATACCGATTTTTTCTGCCGTCTCTTCCGCTGATGCTTTTCTGTCGCCGCTCAACATTACCGTCTTTTTAATTCCGAGTTGTTTCAATTCGGCTATTGCTGCGGCGGAATCCGCCTTAAGCTCGTCGGCAATCCGTATCCATCCGGCACAGCGGCCGCCGCGAGCCACAAAAACAACCGTACCGCCGCCGGAAACTTCGGGAACCGCTGTTTTTTCTTCTGCCATCAGCCGTTTGTTGCCGACCGCAACCGTAATCCCCTCGACTTTAGCCCGCACGCCGCGCCCGCTCAGCTCCTCAAAATCCGATACCTTGTCCGCCTCAAGTCGACGACTCCAGGCTCTGCGAATGGAAACCGAAACCGGATGGTTGGAAAAACTCCCGGCCGAAGCAGCCCAAAACAGCAGCTCGTCATCAGAACATTCCTGAGCACAAATTTCGGCAACCTCAAACACGCCTCTGGTCAATGTGCCGGTCTTGTCAAAAACCGCAATTCCGGCTTCGGCAAGCGCTTGCAAATAGTTGCTTCCCTTAACCAAAATACCGTTGCGCGACGCTGCCCCGATACCCCCGAAAAAGCTCAGTGGTACTGAAATGACCAACGCACACGGACACGAAATGACCAAAAATGTCAAAGCCCGATATATCCAGCCGCCGAAGCCGATTGAACTTCCCAGCAAAGGAGGAACCGCTGCAATCAAAACCGCGCTGATCACCACCGCCGGCGTGTAATAGCGTGCAAATTTGGTAATAAATTTTTCTACCGGCGCTTTTTTACTGCTGGCATTCTCCACCAAGTCCAGAATTTTCGCAACAGTAGATTGCCCGAACTCCCGACTGACCTTAATGTACAACACCCCGCTCAAATTAACGCATCCACTGACGACATCATCACCGACCGAAACCTCGCGCGGCACCGCTTCGCCGGTAATGGCTGACGTGTCTACCAAAGAATTGCCGCGAACCACTTCGCCGTCCAGCGGAATTTTCTCTCCGGAAGTCACCATAATGACGTCGCCGGGCTTTACCTCTTCAGGTGCCACTCTTTCAACTTTTTTTCCTTTTGTCAGATTGGCGTAATCCGGACGGATATCCATCAGGCCGCTAATGGATTTTCGAGATTTATTAACGGCGTAATTTTGAAAAAACTCCCCAATCTGGTAGAAAAGCATAACTGCGACGCCTTCGGAATATTCGCCCAAGGCAAAAGCCCCAACCGTCGCTATCGCCATCAAAAAATTTTCATCAAAAACCTGTCCGTAAAACAAGTTTTTGACTGCCTTTTGCAAAATCGGCCAGCCTACTAAAAAATAACTCAGCAAAAATAAAGCTGCCTGGACGATTTTTAAATCGTCGCAAAAAATCGCCGCAACAAACAACAGCAAAGCGGCAATAATTTTAACCAACAACTTTTTCTGCTTAGCCATCTCGTCCGCCCCTAAAAATTAACCTCTATATCGGAATCTACTTTACGAATAAGGGCTCTGATTTCAGGAAGCGCCTTGTCAAAAGCGTCATCTGCGATTTCCAATGTCAGTTTCTGCGTCATAAAAGAAACCGAAGCGCTGATAACGTCGTCTCTGGCATTAAGGGCGTTTTCAATTTTTGCAGCACAGTTGGCACAATCAAGGCCGTCCAGATTATAAACTCTTTTCATTTCATCCCTCCGAATATTACTAAAACAATTGAACAATTGTTTGATTGTTAATTTAAAAGTAACATCACAATACGAAATTGTCAATATGCAAATAAAGCGTTTCGGAAAAAACTCTGAACCGTTCAAACCAATGACGTTTTTTTAATGTGCCAACGTCTGCAAAATACTGTGTACGGCAAAATGGCCGATATGCCCAACGGCACCCCACATCTGAGTATCCAGATAATCGCCCGGATGATTGTCCAGCATATAGATGTCGTTGACGCTCAGCCCGCGCAGCCGCAACGGCGAATTGTAATAGCTGTAGCCGGTATAAGTGCTGGTCGCATAGCTTTGTTCATAGTCGTCATAATAAGACACACAGGAACATAGCGCCAAAACCATCGTTATTGTCATCAAAATTCTCATATCGACAGTGTATCAGGTTCTGTTTAAATTTCCAACCGGCATCTGAATTTTTTTTATTTTTTATAAAAAAATGTTTGCATTTTATTTTCCATTGGTATATATACTTTCCTTGTTAAATAAATTGCCTCATCGTCTAATGGTAGGACAGCAGACTCTGACTCTGTTAATCGTGGTTCGAATCCATGTGAGGCAGCCAAATTGTACGAGTAGAGAGTTTTGAGAGCCAATAAAATGGCTCTCTCATTGTAAATACTAGATTTTTTCCCTCTAATTCCAAGTTCGAGAAAATGAAATTGATAATTTGACGCTTTTCATCCGTTCCCGAACTTTCAAACAACTCACCAGCTCTAGAACTAAGCTCTATCAAGTGTTCCATCGTAATTGTGAAGCGATCATCGGCAACGGCTAAATTCTCCATTCGGCTTTTAACCTCGGCACGTTCTTGCATTAACATCATTTTCGTTTTGTCGTGTTCGTCCTTAGTAATACTCTCATCAAGTAAAAGCATCGTAAGCCTATCAAGGCGCGACTGTACTCTGTCGTGTTGCCCTCGTAAGCTCTTTAAGGTCTGCTCTGAGTAGTCTACTTTATCATTGTGTACCTTTTTAAGCTCGGCTAGCAATCCCTCCTTAAAATCATCATCCAGAGCCATATCTTTAAGTTTAGCTTTTATTTTATCCAGCACATAATCCTCGCTTATGTTTTTGTATTTATCACAATCATCAAGCGGATTGGGTCGCAAGTAGACGTATTTGCCTTTCTTGGTTTCGGGTGTAAACATTCTGCCGCAACATTTACAAACTATGAGTTGTCGTAAAATATACTTGTGTTTCTTGGGTTTCGCGTGTTTTTCTTTCCTGCCTTTCATTACATCTTGGCATAACATAAACAAATCCCTCTCAATAAGTGGTTTGTATATGTGCGGATGCAACTCTCCCTTAACTAACATCATCCCGTAGTAAAAAGGATTTCTGAGCATATTATGCACTTGGCTTAAGCTTAAATATCCACCTTTCTTCGTCTTGGAACGCAACCCCAGCGCCTTAGCTCTTTTTGTCATATCCTTAAGCGAATATAAGCCCGTTGCATATTCCTCAAAAAGTTTCTTAATGATATGGGCACGGTCGGGGTCAAAGATGACATCCTTATTCTTTTCATCGCCAACATTTAAATAACCTACTGGTGCATTGCCCAATATAGTGCCATCTCGCAATTTTTGCTCTATTGAGCGTTTGACGTTATCAGATATATTGTTGGTGTAAGCTTTTGCCATCATAACAAACATTTGATACGCCATAATTTGCGAGCTGTTTGCGTTTGCATCTAAAACCTGCCCCTCGACATTAAAGTGAAGAACAATCTTACCCGACTTGCGCAGTTCCTCTAAGATGGGTACATCCTTAAAGCTTCTTTGCAGGCGGTCAACCTTATCGCAAACTAAAGCTATAGGCTCTTTCTGCTCGCGAATAAAGTCGAGCATTTTATGAAACTCTGGGCGACCTCCTCTCGTAGAGCTTTCTATAATTGTAAAGGTTTCTAGAATCTCTAAATCCTTGCGCTGGCAATACTTTGTTAGACGGTCTATCTGCGCTGGCAGAGAAAAACCATCCTCCTGTTGTTCTCTAGTTGACACTCTTGTAAAAATGACTGCTTTCATAGCCTTTATCCTTTCTAAATGTATTTTTAAAATCAGCTAGTCATTACTTCTTTCATTACATCCTTAAACCTATAGGGTAACCTACCGATAACCTAGTGGTTTGCATTAGGTTTTTGTTTCAGCTAAAAGCGCTTTAGAAACTTGCAAAATTAGCCTATTTACATCTTCTTTCAAAAGTTCTGCCCCTCGCCATCCTTGGCAAAATCCTCGTATCCCTGTTATATAAAAACCTATATAACTCCTTACTCACGCTCTGCTCGTTTCTTTGTTTTCCAATCCTCCATCGCCTCGTGCAAAAGTATATTTACAAGTTCTTTAAGGTTACGTTCTAACTCCTCCAACTCTTGCTCGCTCATCTCTTTTAGCAATTCATCTTTTATCTTTTCTAGTTCACTCATTCTTTCCGCCTCTCAAACCATTCATCCGACTTGGCTTTTGTGTTTACCTCCCATAGGTATTCAAACCGCTCTACATACTCTGCTATTGCCTTTTTATTGCGTAAAATAAACAAACAGTTTTCGCTGTTTTTGTGCGTAGCGGCATCCGTCCAGTTATAAGAACCTGTAACCACTTTCGCACTGTCAAAAATCGCCACCTTATTATGCTCAATCTTATGCTTACTGTTCACGCGGATATTAAGCCCATATGCGTACAAATCGCTCACGGTAGAGTATTTGCCTACCGCCTGTAGCTTATCCGTTAGAATGCGTATTTTAAGCCCTCTGTCGTGCGCACGTTTTAAAGCCGCCGTAATTTCCTTATTGCTTATAGAATAAACAGCGGCATCTACGCTTTCTTCGGCGTTGTCTATTAGCTCTATAATCCTTCGCTCACAATCCAGCGAGGGCGTGAAGTAGGGCTTTACCTCCGCCAGCGCTGGTATAGCAAAACATAAAAACAGCAGGGCTAAACTAAGTTTTCTCATTATTTTTCACAATCACTTGCAGGCAGCTTAGCCACTCGTTTGCTTTGCCCGTATTCACGCTATCGACCAAACTGCCTGTTTTTGCGTAGCCATCGCTTATAGCTATGGCAAGGTGGGGGTTGTATACATCGTTAAATGTCAACAGTATGCTTATGCGCTTAGTAAAGTTATGGTGCTTTTGTTTGCCCGATAAACCGCCAGCCAGTGCCCCGATACCACCCAGCGCTAAACCTCCTACAACACCTCTGCTTAACTGGCTAGTGGCGCTGGTAGTCGTTACCGCTTCGCCAGTTCGCGAAAGCTCTACCGCCAGCAAATCCTTATATGGCACGATATGGCTAACGGGTTGCTCAAGCCCTTTCGTAAAATAGCAAATCCGCTTAGCTTTATCATCCAACGCCAGCGCCGTTTTACCGTCATCGCCAACCAATTTATGACTAACGGTAAAATCTTCTAACTTACCGATTCGGCTATGAAGTCGCCATTTGCAGAACTCTCGATAGGCGAACCAAAGTAACCCAATGGCAACGCAGGCTATGATGATTTCAATAATGTTGCTAAAAAACCAAAAGATAAAATCCCACATAGCCTACATCCACTTCCAGCTTATTTGGTCGCTCTGCCAGTCATAGCTAGACATACCGATAACCCTAAAAAGCTCTTTACCCGTAGCACCAAGCTTTTTATGTTCTGCAGTTACAAACACATCTACTTTTTCATCGGCGGGTTGTCTGCCTTGCTTTACAAGGTCATCAACAATCGCTTTAACCGTATGCATTGCAATTTTACGGGCGGAATCGTTTGTTACACCCTCATTGATGTATACGCTCAACTGATACCAGTTATTGCTTACGGTATCTATTTTAAACCCTGAAACGTGCGCCAAGATATAAGCATCCATTTTATCTAGCACTTCCGTTTGCAGTTTTTCTTTTACCTCGGCATTTTTGCGTTCTTCGGCTGCTTTGGCTTCTGCGTTGGCTTTTGTCTTAGCTTCTTGCGCTATAATCTCGCGCTGGGCTTGCGCGACTTCTTCCTTTTGCCGTTCTTCTAAACGCTCTGGCATACTTATACCGCTACTAATAGCGGCAATAATCACGAGTATTGGTAGCGTAACCCTAAGCGTTTGTAGTCTGCCTTTTGCTTGAGGTACGAGCTTTGGGAATATCAGTCCGATTGGGATATAAAGTAAGGCGATAACGCCTAAAGTTTGTAATATGTTTTCCATAGTCTTTTTTCCTTTCTAGTTGCACAACAGCCGCTTGATGAAGGCGGCTGGGAGTTGGTAACTATACTAGGATAGTGCGACTTATTGACTCGGAAGCTTATTAGGTCGCCTCCCAGCCATAAGACTAGAAAGGCAAACCAAAGTTTCGTTTTGATTAAGAACGCCTAGTAAAGGGTTACCACACCCCGCGCGGTCATCATCCGCGACAGGGTAATTATACTTATGTTTTTCATAAAGGTAAAGTTTTTTGACCTATTTTATCCTCCTATATTCAAATACTTTCATTTCTAAAACCCCTACAGGGGTTTCCTAGGGGTTTAGCTAGGGGTTTTTCTTGCTCTACTAAATCCTTTCGTATGCAAACAAAACTGCGGTATATCAGTCCGCCGCGTAGCTCTATTTTATCTATGTCTTTTTTGAGGCGGGCATAGTAATTGCTGTTTTTTGATAATTGCTCCTTGAAGCTCCGTACGCTACTTGCCTCAACTATCATTGCAAACGCGGCAATCTGCATTGCTCTTGCATCTTTAAACCCAGCGCTTTTAATGCTATGAAGCAACAGGCTTGGCTCTTCCTCCATCAAAGCTATAATGTTTTGTGAGGGCGCTATGTAAACATCCCAAGAGCGCAGTAACAGCCGCCGCGCTATATTCATATCAAACAGCCCCCTAAGGCACGTAGATTTTAGGTCAAACTCTACCTCTGCTGAACGCTTGTTAATCTCGCCCTTGGTATTTAGTCGCAGTTCTATACGCAATATATCTTGTCCGCGCGGCACACCCGTAAACTTGTCTTTTTGAAGCTCTTTTGCCTTATCATAAAAGGTCAAGCCAAAGTTTTTCGTTTGGTAGGTTACCTGTTCGCCCTCGTTAGCATAATTTACCTTTGTACTACGGATTCGCTTAGAAACATCAAGCTTTGCCAGCTTTTCTATGATAAACCGCGCTGGTATATCCAGCAGTATATTTTTGCCGTAATGGATTTTGATAACCTCGGCATTACTAAGGTAGGCTTTTTCTACCTTAATACCCATATCCGCCAGTCTGCAATAAAGGCACCCTACAAAGTGGTCGTAGTCGCCGTTGCTCAGTTCCTCATAGTTATTGCCAAAGCATAGCTTAGGTGCGGAAAACTCGACCTTTAAGCCAACATCATAGCCGCTTACCATATTGTAATATCCTAAAGTCAAGCGGGGAAAATAGCCCTTTGCGCCGTTAATCGGCTTATTAAGGACGCATTTAGCCCCGTTCCTTGCAGTACCCGCGTGCGGTGTAAAAGCCTCTGGGTGCATAATCTCAAAGCTCCGCTCTGGCATTATTAAGGCTATCGTATCTATCATCGTTCAACTTCTTCATTACATCTTTTAACTTTTCAAAAATGGCATTCTCTATATCCCTCCCAAGCTCGTTGCTTATGGGGTGGTATAAATGCCGCTCTGATTTCGTAGGATAGGTTATACGATAACCGCCTGTTAGCTTTTTATGGATGCCTATACACCCTAGAAACAATTTGTTATCAAAAGTAATGCTGGCAAAACCAATTAACCCATCGCGCGGCTTGATAAAATCGATATTTACCTCGGTTATCGCGCTCATTTTTCTACCCCTCTCATAAACTTACCGCAAACAGGGCAACGGTGTGTTTGGGTTACACGCCCGTTTTTGTTATCTTTCGGAGGTAGGGTGTTATCGTTTGCCGCTGGCTTTTGCTTTGGCGGGTTGTTTTTTACGATTATTCGTACAAGTATTTCTTTTATCATCGTCATTGCCTTTCATCACGTATTTGTTACTTCGTTTGATGCGCAAGTCGATTTGTAAAAGCAAGCTGTATAAGCCAACAAGATTATCAACTGCTCTATCTACCTTTTCATCGGTAAGCTGGTTATTATACTTGTTCGCAATCGCGGTATGTAAATCTGACTTTTGCATACCTTGATAAAAGACATACATTTGAAAATTAAGGGAAAAAGATTGTGTTCAAGGTAAATTTAAGGCATTTTTAAGGTAAATTAGCCCTCTTTTTTACTTTTTACGAACATTTTACGTAGGTCAAAAGGCGGTAATTTTTCTTCATCTATGTCTTTTTTGTACACAGGGTTCCTTAAATATAAACCTGCATTAGAGTTTAATTGTTTAGGAAAAAATAGCCTGCCAAAACCATTGTTAAGCTTCAAATTGCTTATAAAGGTATAGGTATCATTATGAGTAATAATTTTTGCATTTTTAAACTCTTCTCGTAGTACACGGCGATTAGGATGCTCTATAAGGTAACGTAGGATTTGCCCTACGGACTTATCTTCTTGTACCTTAGCGAAAAGTAGAAAGCCGTTGATAAGCAGTTCACCCTCGGAATTGCACTCAAGCCAGAATATAGGCACTTCTGTTTGTGCTTTTTCAATGCTATATTTCGATTTTAACTCATTGTAATAAGTATCAAAACCATATCCTACTAGATAACCGTAGCTTGCATCAATATCTCGTTCAATAACTCTCTTTTCCATCAATCCACGCAAGATAGAAGAAATGTCCAATGACGTTAAACCCTCGATAAACACCTCTTCTTCTTTTAAAGCAAAACAAGGATGATTGGCAAGGGCGTGTATGCGATTCTGGAATGCAACCTTTTCCTTTATAACCTCCATAACTGCTAAAATCTTACTTTCTACACTCATTATTTCATCACATCCTTTTAAAAACTTTTATTTTTTCTTATCGCATTTCGGACATCCAGAAATAAGCTTCTCCTTGACCGTATAGTAATATGGTATCCAAATAACCATACCTCCGCATTCAATTGAATCATACGCGAGGGATTTCACAGACTTTCCTTGAAAAGTACTATCCATCAGCAAAATATCTTTGAGTTCGTGTTTTTCAGGATTATATATCCTTACATCCATAGGTTGCTTAGCATATGATTCCAAGTTTTCTGGCTTTTCGTAAGCTATATCTATGGCTTTTATCCAGTTTATGGGCTGTGTATTTTTGCAAAATTCAACAATTTTTTCCAAAGCTTCTTTTGAAATTTTTCTCAGGAATGTCCCGTGTTTCTCACATTCTCCTGTTTCTCTAAAATGTCCGAACGAGAATTTATAGGATAAATCTTCAGCCGTTACGGGCAGATTAAAATAAGACCCTATATTTACTTCTTGAGATTTTGTAGTGCTTAACAATGTAGTTAATACGCTATAAAACTGATATAAGCACAAAGATTCTCTATCTGGAAATCCGTGTATCTTAACTTCACTTATCTGCGCAAGATAGTAGTTGAGAGCGGAAGAAAGCCTTTCATTTCCATAAAGGAACATTCCTTGATTCAAAACAATAACACAGTTACACCACTCAGTATTGGTGTGTTTTTTTGCATAATCTTCCAATTCATTGACTACATCAAGCCATTCCATATCACTATCGTAAGCAAATAGAATTCCAAAGCCTCTATTGGTTTCCAATTCGTTACCTATATTTATAAATGGTTTTCTATTTTGTTCTTTATTTAGTCGTTTAAAAGCAGCTATATTTTCCAATCCATTTTGAATCGTTTCCTTTGTTAATTTTGATTTTACTTGAACGACACCAAGTACACTTTCTATGGGAAAAACTTCATATACCCCCTCTCTGTTCATAAGGCTTATATTATTAGCTCTATCAAATAGCACTATATCCATCTCAGGGCTTAAGTGCCCTGAACTTGATGCTATCCTGACTCTACTTTCAGAAATACCATATTTATGGGGAATATAACCTGTTTTTGTAAGAAACTTCCAAAGTAAAGTTTCTCTTATATCCCCAACATCTCGCGGATGTTTAATGTCCTTAGACTCTTCATATGCTTTAAGCATATTTTCTTGATGATAGATAAATTCTCTTTCTAATCCGTGAAACTCAGCCTCTTTGTTTCTTACTTTGATAGCATCTTTTGCTTGCTTGGTTAAATACTCTCTTGTTCGAGCCTCTCTATCTTTATCTTCCTTAGACATTTTTACTTTTTTCTGTGCCATTTTTATATTCTCCACCGCAGATTTAAAATGATTTATTTTTAAAACTTTTATATTTATATATCTTATTGTAAAATACACCATAATTTAGAAATATTGCAAGTTATTAACGCAGAAAGAGTATAGAAATGAACAAAAACCTTTTAGATGATAAACCAATACTTGACCCAAAGGATGACCTTTTAGGGCACGATAAGTTTGCGGAAGATATTGCAAAACTTCTTGCTTCACAACCAAAAGCCGCCAACTTCGTTTTATCTATAAATGGAGAGTGGGGCGCTGGTAAATCAAGCTGTGTAAATATGATTAAGTATTTTCTTAATAAAGACCATAAGAAGAAAGTTATATTTTCCGATTTTTCACCTTGGTTTTTTAATGGAGAGCAAGAGGCTCTGTTAAAAGAGTTTTTATCTGTTCTATTTAGAGCAACTGATAATCTGCTCAGTTTATCAGCAACCGCTGCAAAAACTGTATATGAAGAGTTTAATTCCTTATTAAGATGCTTAAAGTTTGGAGTTTCTATTCCCTCTATTCCTGTTATAGGGATTCCTGAGGCTAGTATGGAAGTAGATTTTAGCCAATTACCTAAAGCAGAAGACCCTACCATTTTTGAATTAAAAGATAAAATCAGTAAAAGGCTTGCTTCTAACTCAAGGAAAATCATCATTTTTATTGACGACCTTGATAGGCTTAACAAAACGGAAGTATTGCAAATTTTTGGGCTCATAAAAGTCGTGGCTGATTTTCCTAATGTTATTTATGTTCTTTCCTGCGATAAAGGGGTTTTATGTGATATTTTACAAGTAGAACAAGGGATAGAGGGAGAAAAATATCTTGAAAAGATAATACAGCTCCCACTAGACTTGCCATTGCCAGAAACTAAGCATTTACGCGCGCTCCTATTTGATGGCATTGACTTTGGTAAAAAAGATGATGAGCTGTCAGCAATACGAAGCTACTATCAGCACGGCATTAAACAAACCTTGAATACTCCCAGAAAAGTTAAACGATTCCGCCAAAACTTTGATACCCTTTATAACTTAACCAAAGATGAAGTGTTCGCAGCTGACTTCTATGCCTTGACTTTCCTTAGGTTGTTTGCGCCTAAATCATATCAAATTATAAAAGATAACATCGGGTGGTTAGCAATGCCTGATACGCCTGATAGAAACCATTACGGGATGTTTGAGGTAAAGAATTCTGGTTTGTATGACAGGGCTCATAACTTACTTGATATGTTGCACAAAGAGAACTCAGATATTCAAAAGGACGACTGGAAGCATTTTATCGGTACAATGTTTCCTAATATGATTTATGTCCTTTCAGAGCAAAAGCCTCAAGTAAAATACAAAGATGAAGACTTTAAAAACAGCCGTATTTTTTGTACAGATGCGTGCTGGGCTTACTTTAAGTTTAATTACTATAATCCTAGTATTACACGGCAGGAATTCAACAAGATGCTCGCCTCAATCAAAAAGAAAGGAGATTTTACAAAATATATTAAAGCCAACTTACCTTTGAAAAAATTTGATGAGCATAGTTTGTCTTTCAGAATGTTAGAGGCTATGCGTTATAACTATAGGAAAGACATACCTGTCAATAAGATGAAGCTTATTATTCCAGACATACTCAAATCAGGCTTTACTTATGACACTGAGTATGATGTTACATATGATTTTTTTAGGACAACAAATTCTTCTACTGCAGAAATACTTGTGTCTATTTACTTTAGGGCTCTTAATACCCCAAAGGAACGTACAGAATTGCTTTTAAAACTGATGCCTGAAGCTGACTTGGCTTTCTTATGTTATTATGTAAGATATGATGAAAGTTTTTGGGATACGAAACTTCTTGAAACCGTAAAAAGTCAAATTGCGGCAAGGATTGAAAAAGATAAAGCATCCATACTAATTAAAACAGGCTTAAAACATATATTAGGAACATACTTGTATCTCTGTCCAGATAAATTTGATGCTTTTATCAAAGGAATAGCCAACACAAATTCTAAGAAAATGCTTGTAATAAGGGCTCTGTGCCCCGAAATTGTTGGCGGTACTTGGTATACTAATTCAACGTATAAACATCAATCCATTAAAGAACTAGCTGAATCGGTAGATAAAGCTTCGTTAAGCGATGATGACAAAGAGTTTTTGGAAGAATTCGTTAGAATTCAAAATGACGGTAGTATGGATTAAAAGTGAGGAAATAATATGACGAAAGCGTATATATACAGAGGCTTTCCTTTCGGAGAAAAGCAAGAATTGGTTTGCGCCACCTTTGATAATGGTTCAGAACTAATAACAATACCTCACGAGCCAGCGGGGATATTTTTGCAAGACCTTAATGGTGCTTTGGTTGCCGGTGCAAGTGGAATAGATGTTAAAAGCTTAGTAGGAGCAAACACAGCTGTGGAAACAATTCTAGAGGTTGGACAAGCTATAAAAGGGGTATGGCGACCAGGGTTACGCTTTAATATAGATACTGCCTTAGAAGTAAGAAAAGATGAGCTTGCTCGCTCGAAAATAGATTTAAAGGTCTTGGCTCAAAAATTGGATGATATATTATTGTACGTAGAGCCCAGCCCAAATAGCCTAGCTACTTACGGGCACAAACTAAGAGAGTTTTTGATATTAGCTTGTACAGAAGTTGAAAATTTTTGGTCTTATTATATAGCATTATCGGGAAAAGCAACCTCAAGATTGACAACGAATGATTATGTAGCCTTATGCGCCCCACTTTATTTGAAAGAGTTTGAAGTTATATTTACACGTCATCCATTCAAGCAATCATTTAAACCGTTTGAGTACTGGAATGTTACCAATCCTACCACTTCTTTAAGCTGGTACGATGCATACAATCAAGCTAAGCACAACAAAAACGCAAGCTTTGATAAAGCTACATTGGAAAATTGTCTTAATGCTATAGCGGCTAATATCATCCTTTTTTGCATTAGATTTAGCCCATACGAGTTGACAGGGGGACACGATAATTTTGCAAATTTAATAAATGAGCATTTTGAGATAAAATTGAATAACCCAGACTTTCGGTCATTCTATGTTCCATTTATGAAAAACTTTTCTATAGGAACAGGCGTTTATTCCGGGAATTATAGAGTAGGCTTTCAAAATGGTTGGGATTGGACAGTCTTGCCATTTTCAATATAATTATGCCACTTTTAGTAATGGCTTTATGGTGTTAATCATTGGGTAGAGGGAAATAACTTGCTCGTAACAGTTATTCCGTATATCTTCTAACAAAGGCAGCCAATTTTATAAGCCGCTTTTAAGCGGCTTTTTTGTAATCGACTTGGGAGAATAACCTTCACTGACAATAATTTTCTGGATAATCTCATAAACGACATAAAAGAAAATAAAATAAAAACCACCTATTCCCACGACAACTGCATTGAAATCATAAACGGAAAAACCTGTCTTAATTTTGATTGCTCGGGTTTTGTCTACTATTATTTTCAAAAACAACACAAGCTGAAGGCACTGCAGGAAGTAAGAAATTTTGTTGCCCGGTATAAAAACATTTCGGAAAAAGAAATAAAAAGAATATACAGCAAAGAATATATGCTGTTTTTTAAAACCGTTGAGCCGAAAGAACTAAATTATTGGCAGATAATCTCCTCCCCCGGGGAGTTGATTCACGGCGACCTAATCGTATACATCTCCCCAAATGCCAGAGAAAATCATTGTATGCTCGTAGACCACACCATCAATGTCAAAGACGATGCCGTCGTATTGCAAGTTGTCGACAGCACCCAATTTCCCCATAAAAACGATACCCGCACAAAAGGACAGAAAGGCATCGGAAAAGGAGAAATTACCATTTTCAAAACCAATGGCAAATGGAATTGTATCAAACATAACATTTATAACCATAACGGTGACGTCTGGATGGCGCGTGCCGCGCAAAACGACCGTAAATGACAACCGTCCCTGCCCCGCGCATATGCAAAAAAAAAGGGAGAAAAGCGTCTGCTAAAAGCACTTTCCTCCCTCTAAATTTCCAAAGGCTAAATCCGTCCGTAATAAGCGTCCGTATAAATAGCCTTCATCTCGCTGATAAGCGGATAACGCGGATTGGCTCCCGTACACTGATCATCAAACGCAAGCTCTGACAACTTGTCGAGATTATCCATAAAAGTTTTCTCGTCAACGCCGGCTTCTTTGATTGACATCGGAATACCGATTTCTTTTTTGAGCTTTTGTATCGCCCCAATCAGATTAGCCACTTTTTCGTCATCGTCTTTTCCGCCCAGTCCTAAACACTCGGCAATTTCGGCATAGCGCCGTTTTGCTTCGGGATAGTGATATTGGGAGAAAATTCCCTGTTTGGTAGGCTTGTCGGTGGAGTTAAACTTGATAACCTGATTAATCAGCATGGCATTGGCCACACCGTGGGCTATCCCGTACTCGCTGCCGAGCTTATGTGCCAGCGAGTGGCAGATTCCCAGAAACGCCTGAGCAAAACACATACCCGCCATCGTTGCCGCATAATGCATATTTTCACGCGCAATCGGATTGTTTTTGCCATCGTTAACCGACTTGGCAAGATTGGCAAAAATCATCTTGCAGGCTTCCTGGGCAATTCCCTGCGTAAACGGCGTTGCCAAAACAGACGCATAAGCCTCCAGCGCATGCGTCAGAGAATCAATACCGGACGCAGCAGCCAAACCGCGCGGCATCGACTGGACCAAATCCGGATCGACAATGGCCATGTTCGGTGTCAACGCATAATCGGCAATCGGATATTTAATATGAGTATCAGAATCGGTAATAACCGCAAACGGAGTTACTTCCGAACCGGTACCGGAGGTCGTCGGAATGGCAACCATCATCGCTTTTGCCCCCAGGTCAGGAAACGTGCAGATACGTTTGCGGATGTCCATAAAACGCATAGCCAGGTCGTGGAACGAAACCTCGGGATGTTCATACATCAGCCATACGATTTTGGCCGCATCCATCGGAGAGCCGCCGCCAAGTGCGATAATAACGTCAGGCTCCAGATTACGGACAATTTTCAATGCGCTTTCGATTGTTGCCGTATCCGGATCCGGATTTACGTTGGAAAAGATTTGGTACGCAATGCCCAATTCTTCCAAAACGCTGGTGATTTTATCGGTATAACCCAACCCGAACAACGGCTTGTCCGTAATGATAAAGGCTTTTTTCTTGCCTTTCAGCTCCCGCAGTGCAAAACCGGTTGCTCCTTGTTTGAAATAAATTTTTGGCGGAACCCGAAACCACAGCATATTGTCTCGGCGCTCTGCCACACTCTTAATATTAATCAAATGTTTTACTCCCACATTTTCACTGGCCGCATTACCGCCCCACGAACCGCATCCCAGGGTCAGGGACGGATCCAGACGGAAATTGTACAAATCGCCGATACCACCTTGAGACGCCGGCGTATTAATCAGAATACGGCCGGTATCCAGCTGATCGCTGAAATGTTTAATACGGTCTTCGTTATGCTGCGCGGTATAAAGTACGGACGTATGTCCGCGGCCAGCGAAATGAATCAGTTCGGCGGCATGAGACACGGCCTCCTCAAAACTTTTTACCTTATACATGGCCAAAACCGGCGACAGCTTTTCATAAGAAAACGGTTCTGCCGTTCCGATTTCGGAAACTTCACCGACCAAAACCTTTGTTGCCTCCGGAACCTTAACCCCGGCCAATTCGGCAATTTTATAAGCGGGCTGTCCCACAATGGCAGAATTGAGTTTGCCGTCGACGATAATCGTCTGTGCAACTTTTTCCTTCTCCTTCTTGCTGAGAATATGGGCACCCCGGTATTCCAGCTCTTTTTTAACTTCGTCGTAAACGTCCTTATGAACCACAATCGACTGCTCAGAAGCGCAAATCATACCGTTGTCAAAGGTCTTACTCATCAAAACCGAACTGACAGCCGTTTTAATATCAGCCGTTTCGTCGATAATTGCCGGCGTATTGCCCGCACCGACGCCCAAAGCCGGTTTGCCGGAACTGTATGCCGCTTTAACCATCCCCGGACCGCCGGTTGCCAGAATCATCGCAATTCCTTCATGCCCCATCAGATGCTGCGTCAATTCAATCGACGGATTGTCAATCCAGCCGATGATGTTATCAGGAGCCCCGGCCTGAACCGCGGCCTGTAACATCAGCTTTGCCGTTTCAATGGTACATTTTTTAGCACGCGGATGCGGTGAAAAAATAATGCCGTTTCGGGTTTTCAAAGCTATCAGGCTTTTAAAAATCGTCGTTGAAGTCGGATTCGTCGTCGGAATAACGCCGGCAATAACGCCGACCGGCTCCGCCAGCTTTGTAAATCCGTTCGTTTCGTCGCGCTCAATCACGCCGCAGGTTTTGACATCGCGGTATTTGTTATAAATTTCTTCCGCGGCAAAGTGGTTCTTTATAACCTTGTCTTCAACAACGCCCATACCGGTCTCTTCTACGGCCATCTTGGCCAGGGGAATACGTGCATTGTTGGCCGCCAAAGCCATCGCTGTAAATATTTTGTCAACTTGCTCCTGCGTATATGTTGCCAGAACTTCCTGCGCGGTTTTAACCCGGTCAATCACCACATTAAGGTCATCAATGGTATTAACGCCGCCGAAAGCAACGGTACCGCAATCGCAACTGTTTTTAGTTTTCATGTTGCTTCACTCTCCTCAAAAAACAAAAAAATCCCAAAACTGATTAACTATAGCAGTTAATCACCAAAGATTCGTTAATTTCTCCTCCCCGACATAAAAAAAGATTGGAAAAACATCCAATCTTTTTCTTACCCGAGAACTCAATCTCATTTCCTGTTTCTTCTAGCCAAACGCTCTTGCCTTTTGGCCTCCCGCATAGCGGCGCGTTTTTTGGCCAACGCGGAAAAACGGGATTCTTTGTTCTGCTGTTCCTCATAGCGTTCCCGCGCTTCTTGTTCGCGTTCTTCGGCCCGCTCCAGCGCCTTTTTGCGAAAACCCTTGTTCTCGTCGTTTTGACGGTCATATTTCTCCTGAGCAATTCGCTCTCTCTCTGCCGCCCGCTCCATCGCTTTTTTCTTAAAACGGCTGCTCGGATTGGCCCGTTCCTCTTCAATGGCGGCCGCCTTTTGTTGACGCTCGTATTCTTTACGCGTCAAAGGCTCCTTTTCCTCGGGAGTTTCTGTTGTCGATTCTGCCTGAGGCTCCGCTCCCTCAGCCTGTTCGGCAGGCGTCTTCCCGGCATCGGTGCCGGCTTCTGTCCCAACCGCCGTTTTTTCTCCCTGTTGCTCAGCAGCCCCGGAAACCTTTTCATTTTCTGAATTTTTCCTGTTCATCTCTGTCGACGCGTCTCCTTCCTCTGAGTTGTCGCCGGGTACCGCACCCGAAACAGCGTTTTCAGACGAATTGCCTGCAGATTGCTCGGCAGAAACCGTCTTTCCCTCCACATCGTCAGAAACCGGTGCCGCAGTTTTTTCCTGTTCCTGAGAAACGGCGGCCGTCACCGGAGAAACCTGGCCGTCACCTGCGACAGAGACCGCATTCTCCGTTTGTGCTTCGCCCCCTATGACAATCAGTTTTGCCTCCTGAGCCTGTGCGGCAGCCGCCGTCAGACATACCGGCAGCACCAAACGCCACAATGTTTTTTTCATCTTGGCCTCCTTTTCAAAATCATATGGTTCAATCATAAAAAATTTCTCTGAAAAGTAAAGCAAAACACCGAGTTATCAAACCCGGTGTTTATAAAAAGGAATAAATAATTTACTGCTTTGAGTTCATCAGTTTGGCGTGGTCGTCCATAATCTTGCCGTGTTCAGATTTTATCCCGTTCACCTGATTTTGCAAATCCCCGATTTGCTTTTTCATATCCTGATGTTCCTGCATAATTTTTTCGTGATCCTGCACAATGACTTTATGGTCATTCATAATCTGCCCGTGTTCGGCTTTAACGGCATTAACCTCGCCTTGCAGCTGCTGAACCGGAGCAGGATTTTGAGCTTCGTCCGCGGCATTGGCATTACGGGAATCACAACCGCACAAGGCAAATGCAGACAGGAGAGCGGCTCCTAATACTCTTTTCATTTTATTCTCCTTTGTTCTTAACACCAAAGTTCTCTGCCTATATATGCATTGACATCCTGCTGTCAATAAGCTAGAACCAAAGATAGTTTGCAAAATGCGGAGATAATTTAATGAACAAAAAAATCGTAGCCGGAGCCATAATCGTAGAAAACGGCCGTATCTTCATCGCCTGTCGCCCTGAAGGAAAAACCCTGGCCCATCATTGGGAATTCCCGGGAGGAAAACAGGAACCGGGAGAAACGCTGCCCGACTGTCTCCGCAGAGAACTTAAAGAAGAACTTAACATCAACGCCGTTATCGGCGAACCGTTTATGGTTTCAACCTTTGAATACGACTTCGCCGTCATCGAACTGCATACCTTTTTCGTTACCGTGGAAGTCCCGGAAGACATCAAATCCAACGAACATGAGAAAACCGCCTGGGTTCTCCCTTGCGAATTAAAAAATTACACGTTTGCCCCAGCAGACGTTCCAGTCATTGAAAAGCTCGCCGCTCTGAAACTCTGAATTACGCCGCCAGACGCAAAGCCAGATGCGCTTTTTTAAGAATTTCCGGACTATACAACAGAGCCGTCTCTTCTTCTTTGCTCAAATCCGGCTCCAGACCGTGATTTATATAATTTTCAAGCTTAATCTGCGCACTGTCCAAAACTTTCTTGGCAAACTCCGGCGCCGGACCGTTTACCGGCAGCATCATCAAATGCAGCGCATTCATAATACTGTCGCGAACAACCAGCGTAACGCCGTAAACCTCTTCTTTCTTCTGTGCCAGCTTGGCATAATACTTGCGAGCCGAGACGATAATCGCCGGTTCGTCGACCTCTTCCGGAATAACGAAAAAATTATGGCTGCGGCACCAGCGGCCGGCACTCTCAAGCGATGTTAACATGGAAATCGGAACAGAAAGCGTCAGCCCGATAGTAATCGGTAGCATCCACCAGAACAGTTCCGGAGCATAAAAATAAACGACCACCATAGTCAAAATACCAAGCGTCATATGCCAAAAATGCCGCTCTAAAGCCAAACGAAACGATGTCGCGCAGTCATCGCGGTTTTGGGTTTTCCAGCCGGCATCCCGCCCAGCAAAAATGTCGAACACGAACTTGCTCTGAAACATCATCATAATCGGTGCCATTAATGCGGAAAACACAATCTCAGTCAAAACCGACTTCAATGCCCCACAGCGTCCGCCGATTTTTTTCTTGTCGCGGTTTTGCAGCAAATAAACCATCAGCCCCAAAAACTTGGGAAAAATCAGCATAAACATTGAAATGACAAACAAACTGATTGTACCGATTTTATCAAAAATCGGCCAGGTCGGAAACAATGTCCTGACTTCGGGAAAATACACCGGAGGAAAAAACTCGCGTCCCAAAGCTATCATCAGTCCCACCAATAAAAAGGTCAGCCATATGGGCGAAGACAAATAAGACATAATGCCGATTGTAAAATGAACCCGGGAAACCGGATGCAGCCCTTTGGAAACCAAAATCTTCATATGCTGCATATTCCCTTGACACCAACGCCGGTCGCGAATGGCAAAGTCAATCATCGTCGGCGGACATTCTTCATAACTCCCTTTCAGTTCCGGCAGCAGCCATGCCGCCCAACCGCCGCGGCGAATGAGCGCCGCCTCAACAAAGTCGTGGCTCAGAATATGTCCCCCGAACGGAGCTCTTCCCTTCAAAACGGGCAACCCGCAACATTGCATAAACGCCTTTACCCTGATGATGGCGTTATGCCCCCAGTAATTGCTGTCTCCCACCTGCCAATAGGCTAACCCTGCGGCAACGATTGGGCCGTATACTTTTCCAGCAAATTGCTGCATCCGCGCAAACAGGGAATGTTTGTTAACGCACATGGGCGGTGCCTGAATTATGCCGGTATGTTCGTTGGCTTCCATCAACTGCGCCATCTTAACCATGGTGCTGCCGTTAACCAGACTGTCGGCGTCCAATACGACCATAAAATCATATTCGGAACCCCACTTGTTGCAAAAATCCTCGATATTACCGCTCTTGCGTGCCGTATTCTGAGCCCGGCGCCGATAATACAGGTTAATTTCTTCCGGCATCAGCTTTTTTGCCTCCAGCCAGGTCTTTTCTTCCTCGACCCATACTTTCGGATTGGTCGTATCGCTTAGGACAAAAAAGTCAAATGCCTTTCCCTGTCCGGTTTTCACCAAATCGTTGCCCATTGCCAGCAAATTTGCAAATACGCCCTGCGAAGATTCATTATACACCGGCATCAGCACCGCAACTTTCGAACTCAGGCGCGTTTCCTCGGGAACCCAGCGAATACCGGGAACCTTGCTCCCTTTGAGCAGTTCGATAAAACCAAACACACTGGACCAGAAAAACAAAGCAATCCAGGCAAAAGTCAGAATGAACAATGCCACCATCAAAAACTTGGTCAGCCACCAAGAGTCGGTCGGAATAACCGTCATCCATTTCAGCGTGGCTAAAAAAGTAGAAACAGCCATCAATCCGAAAACTTTAACACGACGGTTTTTGACACGTTGAGGATTAAGATTTATCAGATTTTCTTCGCTCATCAACTTCAATCTTTCTTATGATGCAAAATTTTACCCAACAGCTGCTCCGGCGTTTCAATCACCTGCGGCAGCATTTTCGACATCTGGTAAGGCGGCACGATTTCAATAGCCTTACTGCGCATTTCTTTGATTATCTCGACCGGAACCGTCCGGGCTCCGAACATCTCGGCGCCCCACTTGTCTGCACCGCCGCATTCCATAAAACAGAACTTGAACAAGGCAATCTTTTGCTCTTTGTCAATATTTTTGCCTTTGAAAATCTTTCTGGCAAAACCATAAATCAGATTGTCAAGAGAGCTGGATACATCGTCAGGGTTAAACTCAGGCCCGAGCATTGCACTGATTTGCCCGGTATTGTCTTCCAAGCGCCTGCCCCGAAACCCCAGATTTTCAAGATATGCCCGAACAATATCGTCGAGGCTTTGAATTTTTATGGCAACCATTGGTAACTCCACACTTCGGAAACGGCCCGGCCTTCGTGGCGCAATACAACCCTCATTTCGGAAGTCTTGCCGTTGGGACGAAAGTCCATATAAAGCGTCGGCCCTTTGGTCACGGGATTATACATCAAATGAACCCCCAACAGCTTGCCTTCCGAAATTGAAACATCAGGAACAATTTCTCCGTTTTCAATCAGTTCTTTGATATCGCTCAAATTCTTCTTCGGAGCCGAGAAATCAATGACAAACTTGCGCTTGTCAGTTTCCAGCATTCCCGAAACGCCGCCAATACCGCTGTAAGTGGCGGTAACTTTTGCCAAATCCCGGGGAATGGGAACATCACCCGTCCAGTGCAGGCGATACCGGAAACGATATTCCTTTCCTGCCTCCACCGGCTGTTTGGGTATCCAAAAAGCAACCACGTTGTCATGAATTTCCTGCAAAGAAGGTATCTCAATCAGTTGAACGGTTCCCTCGCCCCACTGATCCAAAGGCTCAACCCAAACGCTCGGACGCTGCTCATAATAAGCCTCAAAATCCAGATAATGCTCAGGGTTACGATCTCTCTGCATCAAACCGAACCCTTTGGGATTATTGTCTTCAAAAGAGCTGATGCGCAGATATTTCGAATTGTCCAACGGCCGCCACAACCATTCGTCATTGCCGTTCCATTGCAACAAACCGTCGCTGTCGTGAACCTCGGGACGATGATCGTCAAATTGATGCTTGTTGTTTTCGCCGAACAAAAACATTGAAGTCAGCGGTGCAACCCCGAGTTTATTAATAGGTTTCCGCGGAAACAAAACGGCCTCGACGTCAATCGTTGTCGACAATCCCGGCTGAATGACAAAACTGTAGGCACCGCTGATGCTGGGGCTGTCTAAAAGCGCATAAACTTTAATTTCTGCGGCGCGACGCTGAGGACGCTCAATCCAAAACTCCTTGAAAACCGGAAACTCCTCTCCTGTCTGCACCGCCGTGTCAATAGCCAGTCCCCGGGCAGACAAACCATACTTCTGCCCCTTGCCCAAAGCTCTGAAGTAACTGGCCCCCAAAAAGGAAATCAGCTCGTCATAATAGCGCGACGTATTCAACGGATAATGCAAACGAAATCCGGCATAATTTAAATCCGTAAATTTGCTGCCGTCCAGATTGTTTTTGCCGTAATTAAAGAAAGCCGGAGAATACTTAATCTCTTGAACCTTGCCGTCCACAATCTCATTCACGGCTACCGACGTATTAAAAATCGCTCCCAAATGAAAAAACTGAATCTCAAACGGCAGCCTTTTATTATACCAAGGGCCGTTTTCCCGCACAAAACGAATGTCGCGGTGCTGGTCATAATTGAGGTTTTTCAGTTCTGCCGGCAAAACTTCAAGCGGCGCCTTGTAAGCCTCTTTGGAAAGTTCGCGAGCTTTTTGAATGATAATGTCCTGAGAAAAAACCTCTCCGTCGTTAATCGTTTGCTGCTGAGTTTCCTTTTGCAGATAAAACCTGATTTCCGGCCAATAATAAACCGAAACGCCGCCAGCTGTAACAATCAAAACAATCAATAACCGGGATAAAAATCTCTTCATACTGTTTTCCTTTAAGTCCGAACTAACAAGCTATAACAAAACAGTTTTAGCGATTTGTCAATCATAATCGCCATTCCCTCCACCTCGCTGAAAAAAGAAGTATGTAAATTTCCGTCTATCCTATGCAATTAATTATTTACTTTATTTGAAATCTTTGTTAAAATAGAAATTAAAGCAAACGGCTTTGGTTTTTATCACGGCAAGGACGACGACTATGAAATATATCAATTCTTTTATTTCTACTGTAACGGCGATGCTCTTATTCGCCCCTTGTTCAGCGGCGGCTCCTGCCGTAAACCCGCATTTCACACCAATGTCATTAAAACCTCTGCCGTTTGCTTCCGCTTCCGGCATCAAGGTCGCCGGTATCTATTGGCTCCCCGATTATCTTGGTAAAAATATCAGCCGCGGTTCTGAAGATATGGGCGGCGGAGACATTGTCAAAGATGATTCCGATTGTATGGAACATTATAATCTTTATGCAACTTGTCCTTCGCCCAAGCTTTCTACCGGCATCGTTCATCCCGTCGCCGGTATGACCTGTCAGAAGTCTTGTTACTGCCCTTCCGAATACATCTATTCTTCTTCCAACTGCGCGGGAGAATATCAAGTCTCCGGAACGGCCTGCGACGGTAAGTATAACGCTTGTTCCCCCAAACCCTGCACCTCCGGCGGATATTATGCTGAACAGCAGACCGACCGTATCTGCTCTGCCGTCACTTATGGCGGAAGAACCTGTTATTCCTGTTACCAGCCCCAATGTTCCGCCGGTGGCTATGAGACCTCAACCAAGAGCGGCTACCTCTGTTCCGCCGTTGCTTATTACGGCAGAACCTGTTACTCCTGCAAAAATGACACTTGCCCGTCCGGTTACGGCAAATCCTCCTGCGGCAGCGCCTATCATCAGACCGGAACGGCCAAGACTGAGGCCGGGTCAACCTGTTATGCCTGTGCCGCGCACAGCTACTCCTGCCCCAGCGGAACACAAGCTTCAAGCTCCGGACTGATAACCCCGGTGGCCGTCAGCAAAACCTGTTCCTGCGGTGCCAAATCCGGTTCCTGCTACAAAGAAGGACATTCTCATTCTTACAGCTGTCCGTCAGGCTACAGCAGCATAAACTCCTGGGGAGGTTTGGCCCAGACTACCTCTAAGATCTGTTCTTGCGGCGCTGCTTCGGGAACCTGTTACAAAGCCCCGGCACACACCCACAGCTACAGTTGTCCCAGCGGGTACAGCATTTCCTGCTCAAACGGATATACCGCTACCAAATCTAAAGTATGTTCCTGCGGCGCAACCTCAGGAACCTGCTATAAGTGCAAATCGACAAGCGGCGGCAAATGTAAAGTAAAAGCAGAATGCGGCGGAATTTCTTACTGTTGTCCATATCCTGTACACACAATAATCGGCGGAGACTGCTCTGCTTTTGATAAAATTTGCAGTTCACTGTCGTTAATTTGATAAAACAGGAAACCCCGGACGAAACATCCGGGGTTTATTTTGCAATCATATGAAGAAACAATAATAATTGTTACTGAGCAGAAGCAGCGCCGGTGCCGACGTTGATTTCTCTTTTCGGAGCATTTTTATAATCGTCAATGGCATTTTCCACGGCGTCTCCCGTATCCTGCATCATCTGTTTGCTGCCGCTTTCAACCTGGTCAACAACTTCGCCGACGGTTGTCTGCTTGTCAATATTTCCCTCATAAATTCCCCGGCCGACTAAATAAATGACAATAATCAGCACCAGATAAAATAAATATTTCAAAAATGTACCCATTTCGCTCTCCTTTGTTTAACGGTTCTGACATTGAAATAGTCTTCTCCTCCGCTCTTTCAAGTTGTTTTCGATAAATTTTATAATTTTTTTCTAATATTGTAGAACACAAAAAAAGCCGGCTTTTTTACACCGGCTT
>ERZ780070.49-NODE-49-length-55597-cov-4.307407_pt1 | contig 55597 bp, 45 predicted proteins | sample MGYA00511577_ERZ780070 | MGnify/ENA primary metagenome ERZ780070 (study PRJEB29588, sample SAMEA2162530) | human gut metagenome | biome: human gut; feature: human-associated habitat; material: faeces | place: Denmark | collected 2008/2010 ...
TTTCCAAAACATTGGAAACATCCTGTGTGATTGAAACTATAAACAAAGCAAAAGCAAAACGCAGCACCGAATTACCTTTGATCATCCACAGTGACAGAGGCAGCCAGTATGTATCGAAAGAATATAAACAGGCAACAGCAAAAATGAATCGAAGCTATTCCAAGAAAGCTTTTCCTTGGGATAATGCCTGTATCGAATCCTTTCATTCGCTGATAAAACGGGAATGGCTGAACCGCTTTAAGATCAGTAATTACAAACATGCATACCGCCTGGTATTTGAATACTTGGAAACGTTTTATAATACCAAACGAATTCATAGTCATTGCGATTATATGTCACCCGATGATTTTGAAAGATTGTATCAACAGGCAACTTCGGAATTGCTGGCAGGTTAGAATGAGAAAAACTCATTTTAACTTGTACTAAATCTTGACATAGGACCAAGAATCTTCTTGCGAAGGAAGAATTCAGTGAAAAAAGTATTGGACAGATAAAGACATCAGATGCCAAGTTGTTTCCGATTAAGTTACAAGCGGATGGGAAAGGCCATAGTACAGTGAAAACAGTACAAGGTGTTTTAAGACCAGCCTTTCAAATGGCAGTGGATGACGATGTACTGCACAAGAATCCCTTTGCTTTTGAACTTGCAGGGGTAGTGGTAAATGATAGTGTTACCAGGGAGGCAATTACAAAAGAACAGATGAACAAGTTCTTGAAGTTTATCCATGACGATAGATTGCTGTATGAGTCGCAGCTAAATATGATTCTAACTGTCTTTGGGCTTCCTCAAATTCTATATCTGTTATATTTCCTTTTTTTGTTTCAACATAAAGGAACACTCAATGATTATCATTTTTGATTGCAATATCTGCTTCCTTCTCTGAGGAACCTATTTTGACTGGTTCTTCAATTTGAAGTTTTTCTCCTAACCATTCTCTGGGATAATTGTATTTGTCTAATAATTGTTTTAACGCCCACTGTCGTACAAACTCTTCTATATCCTGTTCCGCCCCTTCATAAGTATTATGAGCCTCATACCACAATTGAGCTCACCTTTTGCTTCAACAACATCTCCATGCGTTGAAAACAACCAATCTTTAGGTTCTATCGTATAATATGTACCTATTAAAGCCATTTAAATTTTCCTCCTGTTTAGTTTATTCATTCCAATAATCTTCTGTTTCTTGGGATGCTGTTCGTATTCCAAATAACTTCCACATAAAGTCTTCTCTCTCATGGAAGATATCTACAATATAGATTGAGTCATCTGTAATCCTATAAAATGCGTAGTTATGTTCTGTATATACCATCAGATAATCACATGGCACACCTATTGCCTTTTCTACTGATATTCCAGACTGTTCATATCTCTGTAATCGTCGCACCGTCTGCGTCATATTTGACACAACACGTTTTGCTACATCTGCGCCAAAATTTATCGTTACATCACGTTTGATATTACGTAATTTCTGCGCCGCATCTGGTGAATATACTAATCTCTTCAAATTCTATACCCCCAGTTCTTTTTCTAAATCATCTGCAGAAATCCATCCCTCTTTATTCGCGCGCTCCTCTGAGCTTTTCAGTTTTGAAAACAGTGTATATGCAGCTCGATATCTATCAAGCTCATCGATCTCTGCCATTGTCAGGATTCCATACTGGCCATGTCCATTACGTGTTAAATATACTCTGTTAGACACATCAACTTCCTTTAATACTTCTGTATAATTTCTAAGATCCGATACTGGTTTAATGTTTGGCATAACAATTCCTCCATTTCACATATCAATCAAAAATAATTCCAACTTATCAATATTATTATACCAACGAGGTTTATGTTGTGCAACAATATTTGCGTGCATATTTGCAGCAAATATTAAACTGCATAAAATAAGCACCTGATTCAAACGAACCAGATGCTACCGTTTTTCTACTGTACTTCACATTCACTACACTCTCCTACAACACCCACATCATTCGTAGTAAAACCGTAGTCAAAATTTCTGTCATTACCACTGGTTGCACCACTACACCACAGGTCATTCCGGCTTTGCTATACAGCTTATCGTCCTGCCGTGGCAGATGAATAAAACTCTAATCATAATTTTCTCCTATATACTATATTAGTCTTTTATCCCCACTCTCCATATACACTACACCCTTAAAAACTTTTTATCAAAGATTTCTGTTATGCACTTGATTCTCTCACGCCACATATCTCTTAATTGCCTCCCCGATCACCCGGTATCTCGGCGAATCCAGCAATGCGATCAGTGCCTCATAAGGATCCTTTTTTTGTTTATTCGCCGCCACCCTCATAGCGTTTTGAGAAAATCCCGAAAGAAGGCACAAGCCTTCCTCGTTGTCTACTTTTGGTATCGTATTTGTCCGTCCACACACATTCCAGAAGATAAGACGAGGCATTCGATAGCCGTTTTCTTGGTATCTCCTTTCAATCTTTCGAAATAATGTCTCATTGGGTCTGTCCCATTTTTCATTTTCCCACGGCACGTAACCGGAAGCAGTGGCCTGATCAAACTCCATATCCGATATGATCAACACCTGCTTCGGAAGCTCTTCTCTTGGGACATTTTGACATTTTGCCATGTCAAGAATCAGATTAAAAACTGCCTCTATATTTGTGTTGGCGACGTCACTATAGGCACGCATGATCTCCAGCTTGTCCCTCAGGCTTGTATCGCCCTGCAGATCGATAAACTCCGGATGTCCGCTGAAGGTAATGGCCTTATTGTGAAAAACACCTTTGAGCTGCTCTGCAAAATAAATCGCAAGAGAATTACAGATTTCTATCGCCAGGACGGAACTGCTGCCGGATGCCTTAGCATACATACTCCCGGAGCCATCCGCCACAACGATGGCATCCTCGAATCCCCACTCATTTTTGAAGCCATCCTCAATTATTTTTTTCCACAACATTTCTGCCAGATTGTCCTCCCGCAATCCACCGTAAAAACCGTTTTTCGTGATACGATGTACAATTTCATACGGCATAAGACCATTGGCATTAATCTTGCCATCCCCCATAAACACTTTGATCAGATACAAATATCTTCTGTAAATATCATGTTTTTCAAACGCTTTATCATATATCATATTTGCCTTCGCCGGAACGGTTTCGTAATCAATTTCTGACCAGTTCGATGCAGACATTTTTGACTCTACCACATTACTGTATGCCCGAAGCTTGGATAATGTCTGACGATATACCTTAGGAGACATTTGAAAATATCGACAAAGTATTCCTGCGTATTTTCTGGTCTGCGCAGATGATGTATTGATGCTAGGCAGCCATTTTGCCAGAAGCGAAACCGGTCTATGCTGCTCCATATCTTTCAGATCCTGAGCAAGCTGTCTGCGATACATAGATGCCACGTTTCCTGCCAGCTCCGTCTCCAGCAACACCAGCGCATCATCATATCTGCCATACTGTGGAATATAAGGGAGCACAGCTTTTGCAATATCAAAATGAGATTTCGCCAAATACTTCAGGCAGATCCGGAAGGTTCTTCTCTCCCCCAATCCTTCCAGAATATCTCTCAGGTAAAAAAGCCATTTAACCGCATACTTTGGCGATTCATGATATGCTTTTATAAATTCTTCGACTATGTATTCCTCATCACTATCTCTCAAATAGGAAACCTTGAAATTCAGATCAAGCAATGCTTTACCGGTCGTGCGGTATCCCATGGCACCGTTTTCCGTCATAGAGCGGTTTTTATATCTTTTCATAAAATGAACTGCGTGAATCTTTTTGGTGCGCATTGCGTCTACCATTTGCTGGTCCGTATAGGATTCATCAAACCAAAATGCTCTTTTCATGGTCTCCCTCCTTCATTTGCAAACACGGGTGTAACATTTGTCACCCCCGTGTCATTTCACCAGACGCAGAAAATATAAAACTTTTTTATATATTGTCATCCATTATAATTTAATCAAATAATCTGCTGTATGCGTCTGTATTTTGTTGATGAACCTATCATACCCTGCCGGAAGAAAGATGTCGAGCAACCAGTAGTTCACTTTTTCAAACTCCATATTTATATTCCAGCTGTATTTTCTCTATGCCGCAATTTTCCCTTGAATGCAAACAGAGGAGGACACAAGGTCCTCCTCCACTAAAAGCTCCATCGGGCTTACGTGATATAAGATTGCTAAGGCTACCAGATTGTCGGCCTGGGGATAACATTTTCCTGCTTCCCATTTATATACGGCCTGTGTCGATTCAAATCCCATATATTCCATGACCTGCTTAACAGAGAGATTCCTCTGCTTGCGAATCTGTCTCATTCGCTTTCCGCTTGCCACAATATCAAAATGCGGTCGTTCCATACTGTGCCTCCTTCTTTCAAATCACTATTTGCTTGTCAGAATTTTGTTGTACCAGATACTGTCGTGTCAATATGGAAATGATTATAGCACAAATTATGGATCTTGTGTTGTAAACTGCTGGTTAAATTTGCCTTCCTGCTTTGATATCTGATAAATTATCTCTAATGTATTCCCTCAAACAATCCATTTCCTTGATTATATCATCTTTCTCTTCTTTAATAAATCTTCCGAATAGTTTGTTAAAAAAGTTTATTTTACATATAGTTTTAACAAGATCATTGATATAACTCCCAATTGTTTTAGCATTTAATACGTCTGTTTCCGTATATAAATCTGGACAGTCAATTGAATAATTACTACTTTTCTTTTTTACCCCTTTTATATCTAAAATCACATTATAAACACATCTTACAAAGTCATCATCTTCATGCTTTTTTATCAGTTCTTCGACAAAAGGTTCGGTAATAGAATTAACCTCACTATCATATTGCTTTTTCATATATTGATTCAAAACAAAATATAAATCTCTATCAAAATCATTAAAAACCTCATATGATGTGTAAAAGTTATGTCCCGGATTATCTTTAAACAAATAGTATAATCTATCAATCGAATTTTTAATGTCCATTTTTTCTAACGCTAACATTATCAATTGTTTTACTTGACTTATATAACCCCCACACTCCTCGTCTGTCGGCAATGTAATAAAAATATTCTTTCTGTTATAATATGAACGATATTTCATCAACTTGTCATAAATTTTTTCATCAAATAAAAATTCGTCTCCAAACATATTATTACAGGCATCAAATACTTCCTTTTTTCCATATTGTGGATTTTCCATAAAATAACACATAAGTATCATCGTATTTCGGGCCAATAGAGCTAGCATATTTATATCAAAATAATTAGCATGATTCTCTTTCAGACTTATCGCTGTTTTCTTCATCATTCGTTCGTATAATAACAGATCCTCTGATATCCCTTTAAAGTCACGTAGTTTTCCAAATAAATACTCCTTACTATATTTGGGACTTCGCTGATATATCATCTTTCCCTCATCCCGTATATGGTGCAAATATAGAGAGCCACATTCTAATAATCTCTGAAATTTCTTTGATTCATATATGGAAACGTCTACATTATATCCCTGTAGAGCTTTAAAAATAGTCTCTTCCACTTTATTTGTCATTTTATTTGATTCAAATTCACATATTACTAAAATATCTATATCTGAATTTTCATCATTTGTTCCGCGTGCACAAGATCCATATAAAATAATAGCTTGTACTGATTTTGGAAAATAACCATCATTAATTTCTTTATTTATTTTATTAATTACAACTTCAGAAGTCACCTTGCAATCCTCCTATACACAGCCGATGTAATCAGCGCAAAATATAATATACCAATCCCATTCTGAACCAAAACAACTGCCTGAAATAAATTTTCCTTTTCCATTTTGACTTTATCTATATCCAGATTTCCTATCAAAATTGCATTTACACTTGTCAACAATGAATTTTCAATTTTTGCAATAAAAGCTTGATCAGAGGAAAACAGAAAAAGAAAATAAATCAACGCAAACAACACGACTACAATTATCATAGTTACTAATATTTGTTTTACCCGTAAACCATATCCCCAAATATATTTATCCCATGAAGCAATTAGATATTTTCCAAAATATTTTAAAACATTATTTTTCCTTGTTTCCCTAAAATACTCCTCCGAGGAGGTTAGAATATCCCAGGATTCTTTTCTTTCTGCATCTCGAATCAAATATAAGATTTCATCTGCCTTTTCTGTATTCCCATTTGAAATTTCATTTTTATATAGCTGATTTAATACGCCTAGTTTCAAATTTGATTCTACTGGTAAACTATTCTTAATTATACTATCACAATTCAATAAACAATTTTCAAATCTAACATATTTCATATTGCAATTTAAAAATTCTGCTTTTTCTAAATTTGTGTCTCTAAACAGAGTTCCCGTAAAATCAACATTTACAAATTTTGCATGTCTTAAATAACTATCATCTGAAATGATCGATTGAGTAAAACTGCAATTACGAACCGTACAATCTTTTAATCTCAATAATTTCAGATGACTTCTTGTTAAATGTATATTTGAAAAATTCATATTCATTTTTCCAAAGTCATATATTTCAATCTTATCCAATTTTATTGTTTTGTTTTGACTCTTGGAAAGTTTCTTTAATCTTTTTTTACTTATTTTTTTCATATTGTATTTACTATCTTTCTGATTTTTTCTTCATCTCACCTATACATCGCAATCTCAATACTATCCATATACTGCCCCATCGACATATTAAACTTCTGATAATCTGCCGTCTGGAACTCCTCCGTCATCCCAGCAACATTCACATCAACCGCCTGTAATTGATTATAAAATGTAATCATAATTGGGACTCCTATGATTTTAGACATTCCCCTGACCGTAAGATTGCTGACTTCTTTTAATCGGAGAAGCTCCATTTTATTGCCAATCTGTACCTGTTGACCATCCATTAATATCTCTACATCAGCATAATAGTCATATACAAAATGAACCGCCTTGCAAAGTTTGTCCCATTCCACCGGATATGTTAGGTTCCATCTGGACATTAACCAGCCATCTTCTTCTTTCACACCTACCAATAACATATTATTGTTCTCCCTTCGTATCAATAATTTTTATCCAGATATTATATAAGCAAATCAATTATAGCACACGTTCAATATTTTTGAAATAGTATTTAAGCGTTTTTTTATGATTAGAAGTCATTTTTGATGTTAGATGATATCCGATTTCAAAATTATCCTTTTGGATACCGAATTTTATTTTTTCTCCTGCAAATGACGTTTAAACTCCAAAGGATCATACCAGTAGCATCCCACACAGGCATCCTCCTCATTATGATGATATGGCCCTCCTTGATAAAACGACATAGGATACCCTAACTTTGTGGCATCAAACCGCTTTCCTGATGCCCTGCATTCTTTGCAAAATTGTCGTTTTGCATCGTTTGCTGCTTTACTTAACGGTTGAAAATCAGACAATCTCTGATCAATGTTCTGCATAACCCGTTTTTCGTTTTTCATTCCATTTTTGTGATCAACTTCCGGATTAGAAGTTCCAAGAACAACACATCTCTTTGACTTAATGATACATTTTATTTCCGGATCAATATATGCTGTACGCGCACTGTCTATCGCAAAGCCAACTGTTCTGAGTGCATCTACCCTGTTGCCCGGAGTTCTGCTTCTGTCACGTTCTACCTGATACTTTTTACCAAAGGGTCCATCGTCACGGGACCACCCCGCCCCGTTAAAGAGTTGAAGTTCTGCGTATCTTCCGACAAATTCTTTTACACTCACCCATCTGCTGCAGCCATTTTCATCAATTTCCGCTAATTCTTCAAACAGTTCTACTTTTGTTTTCTTCCTAGGCATTTTTCTCCCCCCTGTAAATTCTTCCGATTTACCAGAAACTTCATTTTATATAAGATGAAATCATTTTACCATATCCTTCTGCATTTTTCTACAAAATATCTTTTCTGCAATCCCTTTTCCTGTCATTATATTTTTCCTTTTTTCTTCCTGTACCAAATCTATCCTCCCCTCCCCCTTTGATTGCTTTTTCCCTCGAAATATGGTACTCTTTTTCATTGTATAGATGTATAACATACGACTTAGAAATGAGGATTAAAATGAATTATATTGGCTCGAAATACTCTCTAATGGACTTTCTGGAAACGACCATTGAAGAGGTGACCGGCTACAAAAACGGTGATTATGTCTTTGCAGATTTGTTCGCAGGCACAGGTGTCGTCGGCCAGACCTACAAGTCAAAGGGCTGTACTGTGATTGCAAATGACATTCAATATTACAGCTATGTATTAAATAAACACTATATCGAGAATGTACCGGAGTTAGATACCAAGTGGCTGGATACATTAAACTCTCTTCCCCCTATGGAGGGCTTTATTTACCGGAATTATTGTGAGGGTTCCGGTTCGGGACGAAATTATTTTACAAATGAAAACGGCATGAAATGCGATGCGATCCGGACAGAGCTGGAGCGGCTTCATACAGCCGGCAAAATGGATGACCATACTTATTTTTATTATCTGGCAAGCCTGGTAAATTCCATTGATAAATATGCAAATACCGCATCGGTTTATGGTGCTTTTCTGAAGCATATCAAAAAATCTGCCCAGAAGAAATTTCAGCTGGAGCTTCTTCCGGTCATTGATGGACCGGTGGGGACTGTTTATAATGAGGATATCAACACATTGATCCAGACCATTCGTGGAGATGTATTATATCTGGACCCGCCTTACAATGCGAGACAATATTGTTCCAATTATCATGTTCTGGAGACAATTGCCCGATATGATCATCCGGAGCTTCGTGGCGTAACAGGGTTGCGCAGCTCCGCCGAACAGAAGAGCAAATACTGTTCCAAACGCACCGTAGCAGAAACCTTTGATGACCTGATCCGGCATGCGGATTTTAAATATATTTTCTTAAGCTACAACAATGAAGGATTGATGTCTCTGAAAACGATCCGCGAAATTATGTCCCGTTACGGTAAATATCAGACCTTTACAACGGACTACCGGAGATTCAAGGCAGACAAAGACGAAAACCGCAACATCAAGGCAAATTCCACGAAAGAATATCTGCACTGTCTGATCAAATAATACAATTACAGAAAATGACGTTTTCCATCAGGAAATCATCAAAAGGGCAAGTAAAATGGCAAAATATAATGATTTAGATCCAAAAAAATGGAAAGAATACAGTGATATCAATACGGATTCCTTATGGCTGATCGAGAAGCGGGACAATTCCGGTGCACATTCCGGAGATTATCATGGGAATTTCGTGCCACAGATTCCCCATCAGCTTTTTACCCGGTATACCAAAAAGGGTGACTGGATCCTCGACCCTTTTATGGGGAGTGGTACTTCCCTGATCGAGGCACAGCGTCTGGGACGAAATTCTATCGGTATTGATCTGCAGCCGGATGTGGTCCAGGAGGCCGAAGAACGGATCCGGACAGAGCAGCGTAAGAACTGCATTGTCAGGACCGTAACCGGAGACAGCCGCACAGTGAACATCGAGGAGGTGATGTCATCCGTCGGCATTGACAAGCTGCAATTTGTTATGATGCATCCGCCGTACTGGGATATCATTAAATTTTCCGACAATGAAAAGGATCTGTCAAACACTTCCACGCTGGATGAATTTCTGGAATCCTTCGGACAAGTGATTGACAATTCCACAAAATATCTGGAAAAGAACCGTTACTGCGCCTGTGTGATCGGTGATAAATATGCCAACAGCCAGGTGATCCCTTTGGGATTTTACTGTATGAACCAATTTATGGAACGGGGCTTTTTATTAAAAGCAATTCTAGTGAAAAACTTTGGAGAAACCAAGGGAAAAGCAAATCAACAGGGCATCTGGCGATACCGTGCCATCACAAATGACTTTTATATCTTTAAACATGAATATATTTTTGTATTTAAAAAGGTGAAGTAATCCGCTTCACCTTTTTCTTTTAATGCAAATATATGATATCACTTTTCAGCCGGTATGTTTTTCCTTGATCCGTAATCGTAATTTCGTGCAATCCATCTTCTTTCACCTGCTCCATAAACGCCGAGATCTGCTCCCTCATCAGGGAAAAATTGCTCTTCATAGCAAGCTTCTCCTCCCTGTCAGCCCCATCACATACTACATACAGACGATTTAACAGCTGCTTCCTGCTCTGCTGGGATTGACTGGCGTAATACCAGCGAATCATTGCATCCTTCCCCTCTCTGGTGGACAGATCGTACGGCCTGGAATATAACTTTGCCGGATACACGGTCAGTTTCACATCAAAGGGAACATGGTTAATATAAATGTCCACATCATGGTTATATACATTTGTTTCATGAATTGCACCATACTCACAAAAAATATATTCACACTGTACCGATGTTTTAAAATTGTACCAGCGGTGAAGTGCATAATTCTTATCAACACCTGTTTTTTTCAATTTGCCGCAGACATTCTTCCAACGACTGGGTCCTATAAATAAAGCCGGTCTGCTGATCCTTCCTGTTATTTTGCATTTTCCACTTGGAAGAAATCAGAGTCAACGTTTTATGTAGATCTTCCTCTAATTCTATCTGTCCCCGCAAACGTATATTTTTCTCCAAATATATCTTCCTTTCTTTTGGTTCTATTTCTTCATTGATATAATGTATCCGATACATCCGTGATCATCCGGCTTCCCCCGGAATGTCCCGAAGCAGCCACTCTAATTCCTGCATAGGCAACCGCTGAATCTGCAGCTCCTCTTCTTTTTCACTCTCTGCAATCGGTATCCAGACAAAGCATTTAATGGTATCTTCCAGAAAAGCATCTGCTGTAGTATATTTATTACGCATGGTTTCACAGTCAAAATTCGGGGTAAGATTTACTTCACAGATAGCATTTCCGCAAAATTCAGCCATGTCGCAATAATATCCCGTTCCATCCGGGAATTCTTTTTTGCGGTAAATTCCTTTAATATCATATTTTGTCACCAGCAGATATTTTCCGTTATATTTTATTTTACGGATCACATACTTCAGATCTTCTATATGAAAATCCGTCGTACACCAATACACATTGGACAATGTGATATCAAGCTCCTTTTCCTCAAAGCTCTTTTCCTCCAGAATCTCAGCATGTTCATCCTGCTGCACGATATTTAATTTCTCTGAATCACTGTAATAATCCGTCACAATCTCTCCCGCTTTGGATCGATAATAACGTTTTAACCGTTCTTTCATATTCTTCTCGGCATAAGGCACCCACTTCTCTTCAAACTCCTCAAGACTGTCCACATAATAGGACACCGTACCATCTGCGATCGGATTACTGCAATCATCATATAATGTTATCTGATACATTATTTCCTCCTTTTTTCCACCAGAGTCGCAAAACCTTCGATCATCCGCTCATTATGGAGTGTCAGCTTACGGATGGCCGGATTTTCAAAATCTACATAAATCCCCAAAACAAGAATTGCCGGGACAATATCCTGATGATTTACCGTCCATGACGTTACTCCGTCAAAAATCACGGCCCAGGGAGCTGTAACCATCAGCCCATCAAAATAACGATTACAGACAAGTTTTTCTCCTAATGTTACCTTCACAATGTCACAACGATATAAGCATTCCACTTATATTTTATTACAACAAAACGGCATCCGCAACCGATAAATTGCGAATGCCGTCTATTTATTACTATACTATGGCAAAATTGTTGGTTTTTTGTTTATCACAGAAAGGCTATTTTAATACAATATCACTGATAACCGGTGCTCCACTTCCGCCACCAACACCACAATTCAGGGTAATGGTCTTTCCGGCAGCCCAGTTACCGTCCCAGCCCGGATTACTTATGCGGTAACGATTGCCGCCAAGGCTTGTGCACTCGCCGCTCCACATAGATGTGATCTCACGGTCCAGCGTGAACTCAACGGTCCAGCCGTTTGTGAAGCTTACGCCGGAATTATTTGTAAGGGTGATCTGTGCGATTCCGCCGCTGCCCCAGTCACTGGTGAGTTTCACGGTTCCTGTTACCTTGCTGTCGTCAGACGGTGCTGTAGTAGGCGCTGTAGTAGGTGCAACGGTTGGCGCCACTGTCGGTTCTGTAGTAGGTGCGGCTGTTGGTGCCTGTGTTGGTGCAACGGTCGGCTCTACCGTTGGTGCAATTGTAGGTGCTGCAGTAGGCTCTACCGTTGGCTCCGGTGTCTCACTGCCATTACCTGCAATGGAAAGCTTCACAATCTTTCCACCATTCCATACAGACAGGCAGAGATATGATACATTGGAATTATCCTTAATATTCAAAGATGCTTTCAGCTCTTTAACTGTATATACTCTGGTGATCTCCTCTGCAGCATTGCCTGCGGCTGAATAATTATCACCGTTCTGCCACTGATCATCTACCGACGCTCCCCAGCCGAGAATGCCCCAGTTTCCGTGAGAAGGATCCGTACAGGTATAAACAACTGTTACAATATCATCATCTGCTGCATCCATCAGCCATGATGCATCATTAGTTGCATAAGTGGATGCCAGATTCGATACGATCACCTTTTCTCCTGTGATCACCGGAGGCTCTGTTGGTTTTACAGTCGGTGCAACAGTCGGCTCTACCGTTGGTACTTCTGTCGGTTTTGCTGTCGGTGCAACAGTCGGTTTTACTGTTGGTACTTCTGTCGGTTTTGCCGTTGGTGCCTTTGTCGGCTCTGCCGTCGGTGCAACAGTTGGTTTTACTGTCGGCTCTACTGTTGGTGCTGCGGTTGGCTCTGTTACATTTCCGTCAATTCCGGATACCTCGAAGTTTATCTTAACGGTATTCATCGTCTTATAGTTTACATTATTAAAGTATGCCTTATAATTTGAATTTTCTACCGTCACATTATTGATGTGGGTATTTGCCCAAACATTAATAAATGAGAAATTAAAGATTGGACAAATCAGACCATCATCGGATGCCTTCTGTGATACATCATAGGTAAAGGTATCATTTTTCATGGTATATTTCTGTCCATTGATCTCGAAGGATTTTACCTTTACCGTTGCTTTATTAAATACTGAGGCCTCATCATCTGCCACATTGATATCTTTAATGTAAAGAGAGCCAATATTCTGCAGCTGGCTCTTGGTTGCCTCCAGAGACAACGAGAAGTCTCCGCCGCCGGAATAAATATCAACATACTCATCACTGATCACAGACTGCCAGCTTGCGGTTTCCAGCAGATACATTTTAGCTCGTACATATTCTGCCTTTGGCACTGTCACCTGACAGGTTGCCTTGTATCCCAGAGGCACAGACGCTGTAATGGTGCAGGTTCCTGCTCCAACTGCGGTTACCTGTCCCTTGGAGTTCACAGAAGCAACGCTCTCATCGCTGGAGCTCCACACAACCTTATCCTTGCTGTCGGCCGGTGTCAGCGTCGCGGTGAGCTGCTGCTTCTCATCTCCGATATGAACGGTCAGAGATGATTTATTCAGTGTAATTCCTGTAGCAGTTGCAGACTGATCTCCGCCATAGATCTCCATCATGGCATCCATCAGCTCCTGGTGAACAACCTTATTGGAATAACGGTCGATAATTGCAAATCCATATTCTCCGTTATAACCGTTGTCCCATGCAACCGGAATCATACCATACTGCTTTGCATAGTAGCAAACCTTCTGATAATATTCGGCACGGCAGATCTTATTCTGACTGTCGTAATTTTCCTTATTGATGGCACCAAACTCTCCAATGACCACAGGATATCCCTGAGAAACAAATTTGGTGTACATTTTTTTGAACTGGGATGCCATATAAGACTCATCGCCCCAGCCTGGTTTCTTGGATGCATCTGTGACACTGTCACCCCACTGGGTCACAGCTCCGGACTCAGTACCACAGAAATCCCATGGATCATAATAATGAACAGAGATCATAATTCTTTTCTGTCCGGATGCGATATTAGAAGAAAGATAATTATCTGTCGGCATTTCAAAGCCATAATCCCCTGCCGTATAATCAATATTGGTATTCCATCCAGGGATCAACAGCCATCTCTGATCGTTGTTACCGCCAGATCTGCGTACGGTATCCACGAAAATCTGATTGTACGCATTTATATTTGCATAGGCACTTCTGCCGGGGGTTCCGTAAGTTCCATCAAACTCCTCGTTCATAGACTCAAAGATCAGATGCTCGTCATAACCTTTGAAACGATCGGCAATCTGCTCCCAGCATGCTTTGTATTTTGCTTTAATCTTTGTCTGGTCACCACTTCCGCACAACAGCCATCCGCCGTTTACTGTGGTGTAGCCGTCACCGTGCATATTCACAATGGCATACATATCATTGTCCACACAATAATCCACCACCTGCTGCACACGGTCAAGCCATGTAGAATCAATCTTGTATCCGTTATTGTCATCGATCATGCTCAGATAAGATACCGGAATACGGATTGATTTGAAGCCGGCATCCTTCGCTGCAAGAACCAGATCCTCTGTGAGCTTTGGATTGCCATAGGCTGTTTCGTTCGGAGTGCCTGCACTTGCGGCCTCCAGTGAGTTTCCGAGATTGTACCCGACCCCCATCGCCTCCGTGATCTGCGACTGGTTCAGGTTCTGAAAGCTGCTTCCGGCAGCTTTTGCTGTTTTCGCTGTCATATTTGGGAGCGACAGCGAGGTTGCCACCATTGCCATACTCAGGACAATGGCCATTGCTTTTTTTCGTAAAGCCATAAAAGTCTCCTTCCCGGCTGATCAGAATGTAATTTCTAAATGTAATTGTCCAAAAAACAGGACTGAAGAAACGATAAAAAACAATGATAAATCCCCACAAAATATAAACTGTTTTTCACGATCGTTCCCTGTTTTTAGCTCAGAAAAAAGACATCCTTTGTCCCCACAAAAAATGTCTTTCCACATCCTAATCACGCCCAATACATTACTGAAACAACTCCCCCACAGAGTTGTTTCTTTTGCTACAAAAAATATATTATCATCCTTCTCCAAAATATGCAATACGATTTTACAAATTTTGTGTACAATTTTTACAAAATGGAATTCGAAATAAATAATTTTTTGTGCACGATTTATTAACACTTTTAGATATTTTTTTATAATTTCTAATTGAATATCAACAAAAAATTCTGTATCATAGAAAGTGAATAATTACGAATGAGAGCGTGTAAAGCATGAGCAAAATAATCGAGAATATATTTTACAAACAACGGGAGGACTTCTACCGGAAGTACAAGAACCGCAACAAACGTTTTACCTTTCCGGAGGATATCACCATGACAAAGGGGATTCCCTATGCCACGGATGGTATCAAAGCACATCGTCTGGATATAATGGAGCCGTCAGGCACTGCCCCGGCAGAGGGATGGCCTGTGATCATCAATATCCACGGAGGTGGCCTGCTTCTCGGCAGCAAGGAGTTTAACCAGTATTTCTGTGCCAGACTCTGCACTCTGGGTTATCTGGTCTTTAATGTGGAGTACCGGCTGATCCCGGACTGCACGATCTATGACCAGATCAGTGATATTTTTCAGGCGATGGATTTTATTCAGAAGAAACTGGACAGATATCGCGGCAATTCCGCTGATGTTTATGCCGTAGGTGACAGCGGCGGTGCATGCCTTCTGGTATATGCCACGGCCGCACAGCGCAATCCAAAGGTTGCAAAAGCCGCCGGTGTGACACCTTCAGCATTACCTCTGAAGGCACTTGGTCTGATCAGCGGTATGTTTTATACGAACAAATTCGATCAGATCGGACTTTTTATGCCAAAATACCTTTACGGACCGAAATACCGCCGCTCTGCGTTTGCACCATATGTCAACCCGGAGCACCCGGACATTATGAAATCCCTGCCACCATGCTTTCTGGTCACCAGCGGCAAAGACCATCTGCGCCGTTATACCATGCAGTTTAAGATGGCACTGGACCGTGCTCAGATGGAGTCCCAAATTATGGACTTTCCTGATGATCCACGACTGACTCACGCTTTCAGTGCATTTGAACCGGAGCTGCCGGAAAGCACACAAGTATTTCATGCAATGACAGATTATTTTAAAAAGCTGTGACACACAAGAAATGAGGAAATTCTATGAATTACGACGAAAAACTATTTAAAGAAAAAGCAAATCGGAAGGCACGTAAGATCTGGTTGATCTTTGCCATTCTCTTATCTGCCAATTATGGTTCTGACTTTTCCCATGGGCTGTACAGTGCCGGTTATTATCTGACATTTCTGACATTATGCTGGATCCCGTTTATTGCCGGAGAGATCCTGCTCCGGATCAAGGGTTGGGATACCACCCGTTACAAATTTGATCTGGTCATTGGCTACGGTATCTTCTATACCTATGTGATCAGTACCACATCATCACCGATCGCATTTACTTATATACTTCCGGTGACAAGTCTTCTGGTGATCTATAAGGATCAGCTGTTTATGCGGTACTGCGGTATTGTCAATGCCATTATCATTATCGGAAGCTCCATATACCGCTACATGGCGCTGGGTATGAATTCCGCCACCAATATGAAGGACTATCAGCTGGAGTTTTCCTGCATTATCCTTTGTTATATCTGCTACGGCATGTCCATCCGCCATCTGAATGAATCGGACGGCGCTATGACTGACAGCATCAAAAATGATCTTCACCGCGTGATCACTACCGTAGAGAAGGTAAAAACAGCCAGCAATTCCATTATGGACGGCGTGATCGTAGTCCGGGAGCTTGCTGGCGAGAACAAACACGGAGCTGATATTGTTGCTTCCCGGATGGATACTCTCAACGACAACAAAACAAATCTGCAGGATACGACAAGCTCCTCTGTGGATATGACCTCTGATATCAGCTCACAGGTACAGCAGATTGCTGTCATGATCGGAGAAGTGGTAACACTGATCGATGAGTCCGGCACTCACGCCAAAAACAGCTCCGTTGACTTAAAGAGTCTGCTGCAGACCACACAGACCATGTCCGAACTTTCCTCCGAAACGGAGCAGACACTGCAGGCATTTAAGACAGAGTTCGAAATGGTGAAGGAGGAAACCGGAACTATCGAAAAGATCAACAACCAGACAAACCTGCTGGCATTAAACGCTTCCATTGAGGCCGCCAGAGCCGGAGAAGCCGGCAAGGGCTTAGCCGTTGTTGCAGATCAGATCCGTACCTTAAGTGCTGAGACTAAAGAATCCTCCGGCCAGATCCAGGAGGCGCTGATCCGTCTGGAAGGAACCTCCGACTGTATGACAAATGCGATTGAAAATACCCTTCATCTGATCCAGGATACACTCCAGAAGGTATCCAAGACGAATGAAAGCGTAACCACTATTACCGCAGATTCCACGGAGATCGAGAAACACATACATACCATTGATGATGCAATGAAACAGGTGGAGCAGTCAAACCATCAGCTTGTAACAAATATGGGACAGGTATCCGCGACCGTAGAGGACATGACCTCCGGCATTGCGGATTCCAATGAAATCTGTCACAAAATGTTAAGTAAATACGATGAAACTGCCGTCAATATCGACACAATTGAAAATGTCGTTGAAGCCCTGATGTGCGAGCTTGGCATTGGTGGATTTATGGGACTGGAGGATCTGACACCCGGTATGAAGGTGATCGTCTCTCCTGACGATACATCAAACAGCACATACCATGGCGAGCTTGTGGAGGAAACACCGCAGGGCATCTCGCTCACACTTCCTTCTTCTGCCAGAATCACAGAAACCACACCTTGCCACGTACAGGTTACAGCGGGCAATGTCCTTTACTGTTGGGACAAAGCAAAGATCTTCCCGGACAATAATGGAATTTATCAGATACAGATCAGTTCCCGTCCAAAGATCAATAACCGCCGTAAATATCCTCGTATGGATATCAATAACGACTGTCTCATCACTGTCCCGGAAACCGGACAGGAGTTTACAGGCAGGCTGGAAAATATCAGCGGAAACGGTTTTGCCTTTACTACAGACGCCGCTTTCTTTGCTACTGCAAAGGGTACAAGGATCACCCTGCAGATCCAGCATTTTGAAGTTCCATCCCATAGCCTGCTGGAGGGACGTATTATCCGCTGTTCTAATAACGAGGGACATTACATTGTGGGCTGTCAGATGCCGGAGGACGATCTGTTCCTGATGAAATATGTTGAAGAGCATCAGTAAACCAGCCGCTGGCTATTGTCGAAATATTGGTAACTCAAACTTTCTTATATCAAAAACACCACGGTTTGAAGTTGTTATAAAGAATATCTTTTTAACTCTCCAGATCGTGGTGTTTTATTATTTCAACATTTTGTTATTTAACCCCAGAAATCCTGTGTGGCATAAACCAGCCATTTGGCAGAAGCATTGTATGCGACACCGACTCCAATATATTTAAAGCTTGGGGTCAGGATACCGTTTCTGTGACCGGAGGAACCGATCCAGCCAATCACCATATAAATTGCATCGCCACTGCCGGCACAGATATTCTCGCCGCACGAGCGGTAACTGATCCCCTCCGCCTGCAGGCGGGCAAAAAATCTTGTGCCATCCTGACTATTGTGTTGGAAATAATTATTGTCTGCCATATCCTGACTATGACCTCTGGCTGCCGCCTCCGCTTTTGATTCCCATTGCAGATTGGAAAGCCCCATATAAGTCCGATATGCATTTGTCATTTCCCAAACCTGTGTTTCTGCCGCCCGCAAAATCTCATCATTATATGTCATATACGTCCGATAGATCATTTTATACTTGTTGCAGTCTTTGGAAAATGCATAAAATCCATAAACTGCTTTGTCTTTCCCATCATAGAAATCACTGAACGCATACATATAAGCATTATCCGTTAAACGGTAATATGCCTCCGTGCCTTCCTTCGCCTCCTGCTTGTCACTATTCAGGGCGTAAAAGTTATCTGTATTTTCACTCCATCCGGCATCCACCATAGACGCTGCACTTGCGCCCTCCTGCACCAGCTCTGTCTGCTGCGCCGCAGTACCGTCCACTGTGTTCACCGTAGCATCATAAACGGTAAAGCCCTTTCCAATCGTAAAATAAGAAGCAACCTTCTGATCCTTGATGCCAACCAGAAGATATGGTTCCGTGGTACTGTTACCATTATAAATATATGCCGTCATATTTGTCTGCGGCAGTGGATCGATACGCTCCGGTTCTCCCCAATCCGCCTGCAGTGCCTCCGTACTCTCTCCAATATATAGAGATTTTTCCGCAAAGCAGAGACGTGTCGTTTGCAACGTAGCAGCCGGGACATCGGTCGGTGTCGTCGTTGCACTGACTGTCGGTGTGATGGTCGGCTTTGCTGTTATGATTGGATCTGCCGTCGCACTCGCTTTTGGTGTAGCTGCCGGAGTCGTTGTCGGCTTTGGTGTTGCGCTTGCCTTCGGTGTAGCTGCCGGTGTTTTCGCCGGCTTTGCCGTTGCGCTTGCCTTCGGTGTGGCTGCCGGTGTTTTCGCCGGCTTTGCCGTTGCGCTTGCTTTTGGTGTGCGCTCCGGTGTGACTGTAGCTTTCGGACTGGATGCCGGGGTATCTGTAGTTGGAAGCTCTGTAGGAGTTGGTTTCACAGACGCTTCCGGCTGCTCTGGTGTCCCCGGTTTCTTTGTCGGCGCCACTGTCCCTGCCGGTTCTGCGCTCCGGTCTGGTTCTGCCGATGCCGTCACTCCCGGCTCTATACCCGGAAGCTGTGATGGTCTCGCAGAAGGCTTTATGGTTGGTTTTGTGGTCACTCTGACATATGGACTTGCCGACGGTCTTTTCGTCGGAGCTTTCGTTGGAATAACGACTTCAACCTCTCCCTCTTCGTCCGGTACAACCACTACGTTTACCACACATTTCTTCATATGATATGCCGTCAACGTAACCTTTGTCTTTCCCTGCTTTTTCCCGGTAATCCGGATCTTCTTTTTGATCACCTTTACCGAAGCAATTTTTCGATCGGATACCTTGGCTTTGATCTTCCTTGTCCCGGCGTTTTTGACCTTGATCGTAATTCGATCTCCCTTTACAACTGTAACCTTTGTTTTGGATACCCTGATCTTTGCTGCCGCAGATGCCGTATCCATCTGACACGGTGACAATATCGCTGTCAAAAACAGCAGCGCAGCCAGCAGGGTTGATATTGATTTTTTCTTCATATAGAATCCTCCCTGATTTCCTTATAGATAGTATATCGGCATATAGGAGCAAAATATAAAAGAACAGGAAGAAACTTTCCATCAATAAAAAGGGCAAACGAGCATTTTCCTATACCTAAAAAGGATGATACCACGAAAGATATCATCCCTTAAAAATTATTCAATTGTAAATTCATCAACTAATTCATATCTACTGGCAATGTCACGATCGCTACTAAACATTTTTACATCATACCCACGGTTTTTACAAAATTCCTTAACATAACCATCAGCCTCTTCTTTTAAAGTTTTCCAATGAAAATCTGAATAACCAATTCCGGTATATTCAAATTTCATATTAATGACAGCATAATAAATAGAATAAGTTTGTAAATCTCTTTTATATATCTGAATAGGATATTCCTTAAGACGTAATTTTATGAAAGTTTCATCAAATAAGTTAGTATTTTCGTGAACATAATAAGCTATACTCTCAGCGAAAAATTCCCACTTATCATTACTTCCATAGGTTCCATATTTTTTAGGATTCTTTTTATATTCACTATAAGCTTTTAGATTTGTGTAATTTTCTGCAAAATTACTATATATATGAGCGCATTCATGTGTAAAAATTAATGCTTTTTTATTATTAAATATTTCGACTAATTCTAATCCAATTGTTGTACCATTTTCGCCATCTTCGCCAGTATCTTTAGAACAAAATTTAATTTTTGGGTTAAGATAAATAATAGTTCCACGAATATACGCTGGAAGAGTCTGCCACTCTTTATTAACCATATATCTATCACTATCACCCATAAAATCTTCATTCCAATTAACCTTGTTAGGATAGTTGTTGAAATCAAAATACTCTGGGTTATCATATCCAGCCATAATTTTCTGAAGCTTGTCCTCATCGTAGTGAGATTTATTCGGATTAAAAGCAGTGCCAGTAGTAACTGCTACAGCCTTATTACTTGCCGTAACCAGAAATTTAATATTTCTTATTTTTTTCTTTCCATTCAAAGTATAACTAAGTCTAACAGTGGCTTTACCGGGATTCATTCCGGTTACTCGATTCTTTTTTACCTGAAGGATCTTTTGGTTTGATGATTTCATCTTTACCTTCAGGGAGCCCCTCACATTCCTTTTTATGATATTGATCTTTACAGAATGTCCCTGCTTAATCTTGTGATTTTTTACAGAAAAACGAACCGTCCCTTTATTTATAGCCGCGTCAGCATTTGCAGGGACATATATGCCCCCTAAAATAATAGAAATAACCAAAGTGAAAATGACAATTTTATTTATGTATTTCATAGTAGTCTCCTTTTTCGCATTAATCATTGTTTCCAGATCACTATTTAAGATTTTCGTAAAAATCCTTAACTGCTTTATTTTTATCCTTTCTGATTCTGTCTCCCCACCCATTTTGTAATAACGGATGATTCGTCTTAACATATTTTGTTTCAGCTCTCCTCCTGTCTCCCTGATTTACCGTTTTCATATTTGTTGGAAAATCTAAACAGGAAAACTTTAATGTAATTTTATTATCCTGCAGCATTTCATCCGTAAAACCAAAATACTCCGGTTTCCTGCATAATTTGTACAAATGCGTTGCTCCTCGTATCAAACGGCAATACGACTGTCCAATATACAGCACCTTTTCTTTTTCCTCAGACTGATCATTTTTTACCTGCATATTAATTTGATATATTCCACCTTTCAGGGCCTCGATAATGCTACCCTCAAAAAACTTTACTTTAATATTTAGCATACGTTCTCCTCCATTCTGTAAATAAACTTGATTCATTAAATAGATTTTAATAAGCAATTATCCCAATGTAATCTTATTAAATTCTAAAAACACAGTATGATTATAACATCAACTCCAATCATTAGTCAACTTTTAGCATACTTTTAGCACTATCAGTAGACTATATATGTATATAATACATGTAGATAGGAGTTGATGCTATGCAATACTTTGGCGAAAGACTGCGGGATCTGCGCCATGAAAAGCATATGACCCAAAAGCAGCTGGCAGATAAGCTGGATCTGGTGAAGGGGACGATTTCTGCTTATGAGCAGGGCAAGAAATATCCCTCCATTGAGGTTCTGATCAAACTTTGCAATGTATTTCAGATATCTGCTGACTACCTGCTGGGGCTTTCGGATGATATGCAGCTCATGAAGTCCAATCTGACAGACGAACAAATGAGCACCTTCCGCAAACTGATCCACGACATGGAACAATATAATACGCTTAAAAATTCACCAAAATAATGCAACACACTTCAGCCACCCACCCGCTGAAGTGTGTTTATTGTATCACGCCCTATGTGCGTGAGTTTTTCCTATTTTGCATTTTGTTTTGTATAAAGTGCAACATTCATTTTTTCAAAATCTCCGTCATATCGTATAGATAATTTTCTTAAATAAACTTGAAAACGGAACAAGAAACCCCTCTGTCAATTTACTGAAAAGATTAGCAAAGGGAATGGGAATGGTTCTTAAAATTGAGTTTGTTCCGAAACAAAAAATTTGAGTGAGCGACACATTGCTATATATTATTCTTTCATGGAATTTATGATCAATATTACTATGTTTTCTAATTTAGGATAGAGATTTAACCATATCTTTTCTGCCTCCTCATAATCCTCCTCGTCAACAACATCCTGATAATCATAGTTGTCTCGAAAAATAAATAAGGTGTTTAATTCGTTTCCTATGTTTCTAATATCAGAAATATTTACATTAAATTTTTTCAAAAAATCATCATGTTTAATTTCACGATTAAAATAGCTAATCAATGAACTATGACTTTTGTACTCAATTCCGGTATCCAGTACAGAAATCGCTTTCACCAGATGATATATACTATAATAGAAGTTTTTTATCAACTGGCTCTCATTTGGAGGCAATTGTCTCGAATTATAAATGTACTCCGCCAGATCAGATGCCATGCTCAGCTCCTTACCGGCTTCCTCTGCCTTATCCTTTTCTGTTTTGTATGTTACATTTTTACTTGCTCTGGAATTTCCCGCCTCTCTACGGAAGCTGTCCCGCAAAGGATTCCTTCGTTGCCTTCGGCAATTTTCCCGCAAAGGATTTTTGATTCGAAGAACCGGTTTTCTGAGAGGATAACTTTTTCCTGTCAGGTGCAGCTGACCTTAAAGCAGCCGGCTTTGTTGTGGCGGTCGCACCCGCTTTCTGAGCTTTGGCCGGCTTTTCGGACGTCCCGGCTTTCTCCGGTGTTTTTCTTCCGGAAGGTTGTTTCGTCGCCGGAATCGCATCGGATGGAGTCGGAGTTGACAACAGTGTGGTTGCCGGCGTTACAGTAACGGCAGCGGTGTTCACTATGTTTGCCCCTGTCGTCCCGTCTTTTACATTATTATGATTTGTTCGTTTCATTATCCCACTCCCATATATTCCCGCTCCAATTACCAGCAGGAGCAATATCCCCACCAGACTCCATCGGGACATATGCAAGCTGTTTGCTTTGCTTTTTTGCAGCTCTCCGTTGACAATGTCCACATTTTGGTACAGATCTTTACACAGCAGCTCTACATCTGCATATCGTTTCTGAATGTCCACCGCCATTCCCTTTTCAATCGCTTTTTTGGCTGAATCCGGCAGATCAATGTCCCGATATTGGGACAGGGGCACAACCCGGTCGTGAAGAATCCGGCGAACAGATTCTTCCGGACTGACCCCGGTCAGCATAAAGTACATTGTGGTACAAATGCCGTAAACGTCTGTATATGGTCCCTTTTCTGTATGAGGTGCATATTGTTCCCCGGCAGAGTAACCGCTTTTATAATATATTGTCATTGTCTGCTCATCATCTGCACTTAAAAAGCGGGCGGTGCCAAAATCAATCAGAACCAATCGGCCATCCTCCCGCAGGATCAGATTATCCGGCGCAATATCCCGGTGCAAAAGCTTTTCCCTGTGAATCACGGAAAGACAATCCAGTACCGGCTTCATAAGACGCAGTACCGACAGCGGCTCCATCCTGCCTTCTCTTTCGACAAACTGTTTTACCGTTTCCCCCTCGACATATTCCATCACCATATAGCCGGTTTCATTTTCATAAAAAAAATCCTTGACGGATACAATGCTGTCAAGTGCTCCAAATCTTGCAAGCGTCCGGGCTTCTTTAATAAATTTATCCAGCTCTGTCCGAAAGATTTCTGACGAGGAGCCGGCATATATTTGAAGAGATACCTCCTCCGGTATCCGCATTGCATAACGGCGCGGAAAATATTCCTTGATCGACACCTTTGTCTCAAGCACCGGATCATAGCCCAGATAAACAATACCCATGCCCCCCTCGGCAATCACATCCCTGATCTCATAACGGCCATGCAGCACGGTATTGCGCGGCAGCCAGTATCCTTCATAGACAGCAGGTATCTCTGTATCGTTACTCATATGCTTCTCCTTCATTCAATTCTTATTTCCCGGAAATGGTATTTTGACAGACTGTTTTTTGTTTTTATAAATATTACTCCCAGCCTTGATATTCCAGTATAATATCATATAAAGACAGCATTCCGGTCTCACCAAAGCATACATCCAGTATCGTGTCCAACTCATATTTCCCCGGCTCATAACATGGCATATTGCAGGCAGTCAGGATCTGATTAGCGAGCAGCGAGAATGTATTCTTTGCCTCTTCCCTGCAATATTCCTTGCGGACATTATCTGCCTGATATCTCCGCTGGGCCACTTCAAAGATCAGTGGCAGAAGATCGTGACGGTCGATCAGACGGCATCGTTTTCTCTGCTCCTGAAGCCGGCGGTTATCTGCCCCTTCCAACATAAGCTGAAGCTCCCGTTCCTTCTGCAGACCCACGTTCAGAATTTCAGACAAATATTTGTCGTCCATAATGCGGATCTCCCCCCGCTGCATCCGGTTTCCCTCCGGGGCTCCAATATCTTCCCGGTCCGGATACAAATTTTCCAGAAGCTGCGTATTAGAATCACAGGAGCGTTCCAAAATGTGGATATATTCCTTAATTCGTCCTACTACATCATCCGAAGGTGCCGATGTCTTCCCCTTTTCACACGCTCGCAGGTAATGACGGATATGATCCAGCTCCAGCGGTTCCTCTTTCTTTCTGCCCGGAAATATTCTCCCCGGTTTCCACTGATAATATGAGGTTTCCGACAGAGTTGCCTCCAATAAAGATTCATACTCTCTCCTCAGATATCCCAGAATTTCATCTTTCAAATCCCGGAAATATTCCAGCACTGTCATGCTGTACCCTTTGAAATATCTCTGCATGGACAACGCCAGCTCCATAAACTGATCCTCCGGCATATTGCAGTTCTGACGATACGCCTCCCACATTTTGCCGGTTTCATGATGCTGTTCCATCAGAATGTCCGGTGACATCTGTCCCAAAAATGTCCCTATCATCTCCTGACATTTTTCATAGGTGAAATGATGCTCCAGTCCATACATCATAAAAAATTCGCGAAAATCATTGACCTGAAATCCCGGCTCCAATGCTCCGTTGACAAGCCATTCCTCTGCTTCTTCCGCTGACAGTCCCAGTGCAAAGAATAGCTTTAATAATTGTTCTCTGCCCGGTTTATGGTACTCATCAACAGCAAACCATCGTTTCATCGTGCGGGTTGAGCATGGCCGTTTCTCTCCGCATCGCTTCAGACATTCCCGATATGCTTCATAACGCATTTCCTCCGAAGCCTCCTGCGCCTGCTCCATAGTAATCCCCTGCATTTTTGCGATCAAATATCCGTCAAAACGATAATATCTCATCCTTTGTTCCTTTCTCATCTGCCTGCAATCTGTTTTTATACAATATCATTACATTTCTCACACCTTGAGTCTGACCACATTAGAATAGGCACTGTAGCGTTTCTTTCCATTGATCTTTTCCCATGTTCTGATCCGCAAGGATATTGTTCCTTTCTGACTGCCATACGCCAGACGGTATTTTGCCTTATATGATTTGATCGTTCCCTGACGAATAGGAATTTTCTTATATTTTCCGCCCCATTTTCCCTCGATCACAGCATATTTGCCCTGATATTTCTTCAATGTGATCTGCACACCTTTTCTACCGTCGTAGACTCCTTTTTTAGCAGAGATAACCGGTTTCATCAGCCAGGCTGCTGTCACCTTAATGGGTTTGATCTCATCCAATGACGTATGAGAGCCGTCGGCATTGCCAGCCATAATCTTATAATAATACGTCTGACCTCTTTTTGCCTGATGGTCTTTATAGGTGCCACCGCCTTTAACGATCTTGACACACTGGTACACTCCCGCCTTCTTTTTGCTGCGGTAAATATGATATTCACAATCTCCCTGCGCTTTCCATGTCAATTGGATATAATTGGTTGTCACATTCTGGATCTGCACCTGATTATTTGTTACCTGATTAGATACATTTGATATATTTGTCTGGGAAGGCACTGTCGGGCTTGCGGAAGTCTTCGGTTTTTCAGACTCTGTCGGTGTCGGACTTGTGGACACTTCCGGGCTTGCGGAAGTCTCCGGTTTTTTGGACTCTTCCGGTGTCGGACTTATGGACACTTCCGGCAATATTGTTTCCGTGACTTCCGGCGGCAGAGTCTCCTCCGGAGACGGCTCCGGAAGTGTTGCCTCCGGATTTTTCTGTCCGGAAAATGTGATCTCTTCCTGGGAAAAGTCCGTATCGGAAGTGTTTTGTCCGAAAAATTCTGTGACCTTCTGACCATACAGACTGCCCGCCACACCGCACCGGGCAATCTCCACATCCTTTCCGCTGCTGATGCCGTCTCCGCAATAGTCGCCACCATTTTCCTGACCAACGCCATAAACAGTCCGGGCGATCAATGTCCCGGTCATATTGACATTGACCAGACTTCCCAGAAATGTATTTCTGCCGGTAATACCACAGACAGTCCCCAGTTTCTTACTCCCCGCAGAAAGCCATGCACTCAGGCTATCATTCCACAACATATAATAATTGCATTTCGTCAGACCATAAATGCATGAATCATCAGATCCATTGGTGTAAAGGCAGGTTCCTGTCACCTGACAATCGCTGATAACCCCATAGTTATTACCGCATATGATTGCAAGAGGCATCTCCACATTTCCCTCCTCCTGACGGTAATCCACAGAAAATACTATGTTTTTAATAATTCCTCTGTTATTACCAAAGGTACTGAGATACCGGGGGTCTTTCTCTCTGGCAGATGCCGTAATGGTCCGGAACTGCCGCAGATATATTTTATGTCCGGCTCCGTCCAATGCTCCGGCAAAATCCGTCACCGCCTCTGTCCCATTTTCGTCCCAGTCGGTTATAGCAATATCCGAAACAAGCTTCAATACCCTGTGGTCTGTATCCTGCTTTACCGCAGCGATAAACTCCTCTCCGCTATGAATCTCCTGCACCTCATAACAATCATCAACGCTTACATCCCCACTCAGCATTCCGGTATATGTCCCGTTTTGCAGATAGATCAATGTATCATTCCAACGGACTGCATCACAGCTTTTCCCATCCTTGCAACGGATCTCCACCTGATTCCCCATATATATAGTGTCCGGTTTTTGGACCATACTGCCATCCACAAATACATCTGTCCGGTCCAATACATAGGAATCCACGAGCACGGAGTGCGTCGTTATTTCCTCAAAATAATAATCATATTGATCTGCAAACTGAGCCAAAGTACTCCCCGCATACCCGCAAAGCTTCGTCCGGATAGAAATGTCCGAATTCTCTCCGGTAATCTTCATATCCTTGTTGAGTGCCGTAATCTTTTCGAGATTGCTGCAGCCGTACACTGCACCGGTATTAAACTCCTTAATGTTCGCCGGCAGCACAAGCCCTTTCAGCTTTCCACAGGTTCCAAACGCAACTCCCCCCAAACTCCGTAAATGTCTTGGCAAAATAATCTGTTCTACATTTTCACAGCCATACAGAGCTCCCACAAAACCATCATTCGTATATTCATTCCAGTCAATGGAAGTGATATTATCAGAAAAACGAATTTCCTTTAATGAGGTCATATTCCAAAAGGCCCTGCCCTCAATGCGGGTTACAGAAGATTTCATTGACAGACTCTGCAGGCTTTGGTTTCCTGCAAAAGCCATGTCTCCCACCGTATCAACTCCCTCCGGAATGCAATAAGAGAGATCCGTAAGTCCTTCCGGATAAGTCACCAATGTATTCCAGCCATATTTACTCCGACAGACCAGTGCATGATCCTGCACATAAAGATATGGATGCCCCGTTTCTACTGTGATACTCTCCAGTGCCTTATCCCCCAAAAATGGATTCTCGCCTACTGCAACCGTATCTTCCTGCAATACCCGTCCTATGGACACACTCGTCAATGAGGTGCAGTCCTTAAAACAATAGTCTCTCCACGTCGTAACTCTGCGTGGAATATCTACACTCGTTAGACTGCTGCACTTTTCAAAGCAGTTGTCCCCAAGCAGCTTTAACCCTTTGGGAAGGGAGATTTTCTGAAGCTTTGTAAAACCGGAAAACGCACTGTCCCCGATCTCCGTAATCCCCACCTCTATCACCAGATTGGTGGCAGTATCTTTATAGGATCTCCATGGATTTTCCTCTCCATCTGTCTGCTTTTCAATGGCACCGGTTCCGCGAAAGGTCAGGGTTCCATTTTCATAAGTATATGTAACCGCAGTCTCTTCTGCCGTTACTCTGGTTGTATACGCCATGCTCCCGGCCAGACAGACTGCGATCAGTAATAGTCCGTATATGATTCCTGTGTGCTTTTTCATCATTTTCATGTTTACCTCCTATAGACGGCATCTCTTTTGTCCTCGCACACATTCTATCACATATCCTTTATTTTAACCACAGGAAATGTTCCCTTCCCACCTCCAGCCTGATCCGTCCTGAAATTCGTACACGTTCTCCATTTTGAAGCTGTTTTAATATTCTGCCTCCCTGCCGTAACCCGATATTCTCTGCTGCATGACTTGCCACAGTATAGCTTCCATCCTCCGGATGATAAATAATCTGGCAGTTGTGATCTGCGATCTGCCCTGCCGCTTTCAAACTTCCCGTTTTTATCCCTCTCATGGCCTCCGGTGTAGTGCCGATCGTTACCGCAGAGGATTTCCCCTCCGTTAAATTCCACGAAAGTCCACTGTAAATACCGTTTCCATCACCGACACTTCCTGCCGCTTGGATTCCTCTACTTCTATTTTCCTGCTCTCTTTGCTTCTGATCCTGCGAATTCTTTTCGTCCTGATCCTCATTCTTCTTTCTGCTTTTTTCGTTGCTTTTATCTTTCTTATCATCCTTCTTTTTGGAATCTTTGGAAGAACGGCGTTTCTTTTTCCCCTTAGATTTCTTATGTCTGCTGCGGCTATGGTCACGGGATTTTTTCCGGTCACGGTCCTCGTTTTTCTCCCGGTCTGCCCCGTCTTTGCCGCGCTTCTTCTGCTTCGGCTCACGATAGCCCCCCAATGTCCAGCCAAACAGGATCAATATCAACGCCATAATATGGAACAGCGCAAATAGATAGACTCCCGCCAGCAGAAACGGGTGAATCGCCGTAAAATCTGCCAGAACAACCAAAAGCTCTGCTGTGACCGCCGCTATAAATATAGTAGGCAGTACCATGGTCTTTTTTCCTTCTGCCAGAAACAGCATACACATAGCAAGAAAGCAAAGTATTACCGGCAGACAAACCGCCACTCCCGCAACCACCAGCAGATTGGAATTGCCTGTCTGGTCTGCATAATGTATGCCTTCCCTCACATCACCCCATGTAAATGGTGCTTTCAGCACGAAATCGTCCGGTACGCCACCCTGCTGCAAATAGGTGTACCCTGCCTTTCCTCCTGCCGTGAGCACCTCCACACCGGACAGCGTCATATCCTGTCCTTTTGCCTGAAAACGGCAGAAAGGCAGTAAAAGCGACAGCAATGCCAGAAGCAGAAGCAGTGCCGCTGTATTTTTCATAAAACGTCCATAAGCTCTCATATCTCTCATCCTTTCTTTTCTTTTCTCGTCCATACATACGCGATCAAACAGATCACAATGGACAACAGAGACCCTGCCGGTGCTGCAAAGCCCATAGGAAACAATGTATCCGGATACATCCTGGATGCCAGATAGGAGCCCGGAATTCTCATGAGCAGGATTGATAAAATATTATGGATAAACCCAAGATACGACTTGCCATACGCACAGAAATATCCGGTAAAACAAAAATGAATTCCGGCAAAGATCGTATCAATAATATAAGAACTGATATACTGACTTCCCAGCAGGATCACTGCCGCATCTGCGGTAAACACTCCCACCACCTGTCTGGAAAACAGCTCCACCAAAACCACCATAACAATACCGTAAATCGTTGTCGTCATAAGAGCGTACCGAAGAATCTTCTGTACCCGGTCGTGCTTTCCCGCTCCAATATTCTGCGCCGACAATGCCGATACCGTTGCCAGCATAGAGGACGGGACGATAAATATCATTCCGATCATTTTCTCCACAACACCTACTGCCGCCGCATCATTCAAGCCCCTGTGATTTGCAATCACGCTGATCACGATAAACGCAATCTGGATACAGCCATCCTGTACCGCCACCGGAATACCGATTTTCAGGATCTGCCCCAGAACATCTCCTTTGATCTTAAACTGCCGACCGGTCAGATGAATCCCCGTCTGCTTCCGGCGGATCGCAAACAATGCCATTATGACGCTGAAGGTCTGGGCCAGGGTGGTTCCAAGCGCAGCACCCACAGGTCCCATTCCAAAGTATCCAATAAACAGATAATCTAACAGAATATTTGCCACACATGCGATCGCAATGAAGTACATAGGACTTTTGGAATCACCAAGTCCCCGGAAGATCGCGCTGATAATATTGTATGCCGTAATAAACGGAATACCGATAAAACATACCAGAAGATATTGCCTCGTCCCGGCTACCGCCTCCGCAGGAATCCCGATCAACATCACAATCGGTTTTACCAGAAAGATCAGAGCCGCCATAAACACAAAAGATAATCCCATAAAAAATGTCACTGTATTGCCAATGGACTCCGATGCGTCCTCCAGCTTTCCGGCTCCTACGGACTTTCCTATGGTCACAGTGGTTCCCATGGCAAGTCCCACGATGATCACAGTCAGCATATGCATAACCTGACCGCCGTTGGAGACTGCCGTAATACCATCCACTCCCCCAAACCGGCCTATGATAAACAGGTCTGCCATCCCGTATAGCGTCTGCAGAAAATAAGACAAAAGATATGGCAATGCAAAATATGCGATCGTCTTTCCAATTTTTCCTGTCGTTAAATTCTGTTCCATATCTGTAACCGTACCTTTCGATATTAATTTTGTCCAATAAATATGAAACCTTATAATTGCTGCAAATTCAGAAAATAGATGATTTTCACTCCCGCGGCACAGTCCCCAGCATACTTTTTGCCAGCCAGAAGAAGAACACCAGCACCAGTACCGGAATCACACATGATGTCACCAGCATAACTGCCAGTGCCTCAATAAAGTTATTCAGAACAGATTCTACTTTGTCCGAAATATCGGACACACCATTTTTAATCCCGGAAATGATTCCGGACAAAACACCACGGTTATCACTGCTGTCACTGTCCTGCTGCCCCTCGCTGCTGCTCTGGATTTCCTGTGTTGCTTTCTTGGCGGCATCTACCGTTTCCTGTATGGAGGACTGATAAGTATGCTCGATCAGATCCGACACCTTAACGCTCACTGGGATCACCAGTGCAATCGCAATCCCAAACAATGCCAGCTTTCTGGCGATCCGCTCCCAGGTATGACGCCCGAAGCCAATCCCTGCCGCATACATTATACATCCCAGAGGGATCAATATGAGAAAGGCGGCATATCCTGTCATCGTGACAAGATATTTCTCGACATAAATGGCACACAAAACGATCAGAAAATACGTGCTCAGGTCTGCCAGCTTCTCCGCGATCGGCGTTGCGGTATCTCCCGGCAGAAGTGTTAATGCAGCTGATGCCGCAGTAGAAGCCGCTGTCAGCTCCATCACTGTAGATTTCTTATCATCCAATGATGCAATGGTCTTTGCATGGAAATCCCTGGATGTGGAGATCCTTGTCAGCACCAGCATAGAGATCAGCGCCAGGATCAAGGGCAGCACGATCCGGAGCATCCTCCTGTTATCCTGTATTTTTATTTTATTTGAATCGTTATTATTTTTTATCTCATTCATCGGCTTTTCCTCCGGTTTCCGCATTATCTTTTTGTCCATTTTACCAGTTTTGTGCATTTTTTCAAGCCAATCCCCGGATCAGTTGAATTTCTGGTAAAAAGTGACTATACTTTACTTTGCAATTACATTCGTCTTCCCCTTAGCATTGACAGACTTTTTGAAAGGTTTGATGACTGATATGAAACAAATAGATTTTGAAAACGGTACTATCACCGGCAATATTATTAACGCAGCGGTACCTATGCTGACAGCGCAGGTACTGAGCCTGCTGTACAACATTGTGGACCGTATCTATATCGCACGGATTCCGGGCATCGGCAGCACTGCTCTCGGCGCAGTCGGTCTGTGCTTCCCTGTGATCATTATCATAACTGCATTCAGCAATCTGTTTGGCGGTGGTGGTGCCCCGCTTTTCGCAATCCAGCGGGGTATGGGTCATGACCGGAAGGCCGGAAGGATCATGAACACCTCTTATACTATGCTGTGTGGATGTGCTGTTCTTTTAATGATCCTTGGTCTTGTATTTGCCAGACCTTGGCTGAAGCTTTTTGGGGCTTCCGAGGCCGCCCTGGTATATGCCTGCCCTTATATGATGATCTATCTGCTGGGCACCTTTCCCTCCATGGCTACCACGGGATTAAACCCATTTATCAATGCACAGGGCTATGCAACCACCGGTATGCTTTCCATTACCATCGGTGCCGTTGCCAATCTCATTTTAGATCCTATCTTTATCTTCGCATTGCATCTTGGCATCAAAGGCGCCGCCATTGCAACCGTGATCTCGCAATGCCTTTCTGCCGGATTTGTATTATATTTCCTGATGAAAAAGGCCGAGATCCGGGTTCGTCTGCTACAACATAAAGAACTGCCCGGCTCCTGGCAATACGCCAAAAATATTGTCAGCCTCGGAACCTCCGGCTTCGTAATGCAGCTTACCAACAGCCTTGTTTCCATCTGCTGTAATAATGTTCTCGCCCATACCGGCGGAGATCTGTATGTTTCTGTCATGACGATCATTTCTAGTGTCCGGCAGATGGTTGAGACACCAATTCTTGCCATCACCGAAGGCTCCTCTCCCATCATCAGCTATAATTACGGAGCCCGCCGCCCGGACCGCGTGATCCGTGCCGCCATGACCATGGGAATCATGGCATTGGTCTATTCTGTCCTGATGTGGGGATTGATCCTGACCAAACCGCGTTTCCTGATCCACATTTTCAGTTCCGACCAGGAGCTTTGGAAGGATGCTGTTCCCGCTATGAAGCTGTATTTCGCTGCTTTTATCTTTATGCTTCTCCAATATACGGGTCAGACCATTTTTAAATCCCTCAATAAAAAGAAGCAGGCGATTTTCTTCTCCCTGCTTCGTAAGGTTATTATTGTCGTGCCGCTGACCTATCTGCTGCCCTACACATTTCATCTGGGCACCAACGGAGTTTTCCTTGCGGAACCGGTCTCCAATGTGATCGGCGGCACGCTTTGTTTTGTCGTTATGCTTGCAACCATTCTGCCGGAGCTTCGACAGATGAAGGAACAAGGATAATATTATTTCGTACCGAAAATACGGTCGCCGGCATCTCCAAGACCCGGACAGATATAAGCATCCTCATTGAGCTGACGGTCCAGATGACCCACATAGATCTGCACATCCGGATGTGCTTTATGAAGCTTCTCCAGTCCCTCCGGAGCTGCGATAATACACATAAATTTGATATTTTTGCCGCCGTGCTTTTTGATCTGGTCGATAGCATCAACAGCAGAACCACCGGTTGCCAGCATCGGGTCACAGACAACGATCAATCTCTCCTCGATAGGATCCGGCAGCTTACAGTAATATTCCTGTGGCTGGTGCGTCTCCTCATCACGATACATTCCGATATGACCCACCTTTGCGTTTGGAACCAGAGCCAGAATACCTGATACCATACCGAGACCGGCACGAAGGATCGGCACAACAGCAAGCTTACGGCCGGCGATCATCGGTGTCTTGCACTTCTCGATCGGTGTCTCGATCTCCACATCCTCTACTGGCAGGTCAGAAAGTGCCTCAAAACCTTCCAGCATTGCGATCTCATCAACCAGCTTACGGAATTCATTGGTTCCTGTTGCCTTATCTCTCAAAAGAGAAATTTTATGCTGAATTAACGGGTGCTCAAAAATAACAATATTTTCTGATTTGATCATAGTATCTTCCTTTCTGTTATTTATATAAAATCACGAAATTATGTTTTGTTTTATTAAAAGCACAAAAATATTTTATACTTTATTATTACCACCGGAGCGGTACAATAATCGGAGCTGTTACTCCTCGTCCTCTGTCTCGTCATCGCTGTTCATCACATAAACGCCACGGCTTCTGTCTCCCTCCGGATGCTTGCCAAAGCTGTAATCATTGCCCGGCAGGATCGCATTGAGAAGGATACCGGCGATAGCTGCAACCGCCAGAGCAGTCAACGTAATAGATGTACCTGCTACATGGAAGGTAAGACCCTTGGAAAAGCCCAGACCACATACAAAGATAACACCTGCAATGATCAGGTTTCTTGATTTTGTCAGATCAACCCTGTTTTCTACGACATTTCGAACACCGATAGCTGAGATCATACCGTAAAGCATAAAGGATACGCCTCCGATGATCGCCGATGGCATCGTTGAAATAATAGCAGAGAACTTTGGAATAAAGGAAAGAACGATCGCAAGTGCCGCTGCGATACGGATCACTCTCGGATCATATACCTTGGAAAGCTCCAGCACTCCGGTATTCTCTCCATATGTTGTATTGGCAGGACCACCGATAAAACCTGCAAATGCAGTGGCAATACCGTCTCCCATCAGAGTACGGTGAAGACCAGGATCTTCAATATAATTCTTACCGACTGTGGCCGAAATTGCGGACATATCACCCACATGCTCCATCATGGTAGCAATGGCGATCGGCGCCATAACAAGAATCGCCGTTACATCAAACTTACAGATCTGGAATGGCGGAAGTCCAACCCATTTTGCAGAAGACACAGAAGCAAAATTCAAAATGGCAGAGCCATCCGGATTTGTAACACCGCAGGCATTCAGGATCAATGCGAATACATAGGAGATCAGGACACCCATCAGAATCGGAATGATCTTGAACATGCCCTTGCCCCAGATATTAAAAATAATGATCACGACCAATGCCACAAATGCGATCAGCCAGTTGGTGGAAGCGTTACTTACTGCTGATGGCGCCAGAGACAGTCCGATGCAGATAATGATCGGTCCCGTAACAACCGGTGGAAGGAATTTCATTACACGGTTGACACCCACAAGCTTAAAGATCAGGGCAACCACAAGATATAACAATCCGGCTATCACAATGCCGCCACAGGCATATGCCACCTTATCGTTGACATTCATATTGGCATAAATTCCATCCTTCAGATTTGCCACGGTATAAAATCCACCGAGGAATGCAAAGGAAGAACCTAAGAATGCCGGCACCTTAAATCTGGAACAGAGATGAAAGATCAGTGTACCAAATCCGGCACAGAACAAAGTAACAGAAACCGTCAGTCCACGGGACAGCGGCTCACCACATGCCTCCTGAAAATAGCCTGCCACAAGAATCGGTACAAGGATAGTCGCACCAAACATGGCAAACATGTGCTGGATTCCCAAGATCATCATTTTGGGAATTCCAAGTTTACGTGCATCGTAAATTGGTTCATTTGAATTTTTCATAGTTTTTACTGTACCTCTTATCTTAAATTTTATCCAAAGATAATAGTACCATTTCAGCATAAAGATAGCAAGAAAAAAGCACAGGGAATCCGGGGAAATTTGCCCCCTCTTGACGCGAGTACGAAATCGGACTATAATATATTCTCAAGTACGAAATCAGACTTATTTTAGAAAGGATGGTGCATATGAAAACACCCTCAAAACCATATATGAGCAAGATTCAGATGGAATTCAACCACCTCTACAAGGAGCTGGATGACCTTTACCACGAAGCTGCTCTCAACACCTCCCTGTCGGACAGTGCATTTGACATTTTATACGGTATTTTTATGCTGGGAGACGGCTGTCTCCAGCGGGATATCTGCAAGACCTCATGCATTCCAAAGCAGACCATCAACTCCTCTATCCGAAAGCTGGAGAATGAAGGATGGATCAAACTGGTTCCCGGAAAAGGCCGGAGCATGCAGATCTTTCTCACGGATGAGGGACAGCATGTGATGCAGGAAAAGATCTATCCCGTGATCAAAGCAGAAAACAAGGCATTAGATGCCCTGACCTCCGAGGAATGTGAGCAGATTCTTAAGCTCTACCAAAAATATAATATCGCATTGCGGAATGAATTTCTGGATATCCGCAGAAAGGAATAAAATGAAAATACAATTATCCGAACATTTTACGTTTAAAAAACTTTTATTATTTGTCTATCCATCGGTGATCATGATGATCTTCACCTCGATCTATGTGGTGATCGACGGACTTTTTGTATCCAATTATGTAGGAAAGACCGCCTTTGCTGCCATCAACCTGATCTCCCCGTTTATTATGGCATTATCTGCCCTGGGATTTATGATGGGTACCGGAGGAAGTGCCATCGTCGCAAAGACTCTGGGGGAAGGAAAAAAACAGAAAGCAAGTGAGTATTTCTCCATGCTGGTATATATTACCGCTCTTGGCGGCGTGCTCCTGAGTATTGCCGGTATCGCCCTGACTCCCGCTGTGGCAAGGCTTTTGGGGGCAGATGGTGAGCTTCTCCGTAACTGCACGATCTATGGCAGACTTGGCTTTATCACACTGGCTCCATTTATGCTGCAGAATGCCTTCCAGAGCTTTTTTGTTGCCGCAGAAAAACCAAAACTTGGACTTGCCGTGATCGTTATCGCCGGCATCACCAATATTGTTCTTGACTACCTGTTTATCGCTGTGTTTAGCTGGGGCATTGCGGGAGCAGCCATTGCTACCTCCTGCGGCGAGCTGATCGGCGGCTTCTTCCCGATACTCTATTTTGCACGCCGCAAAGTAGCGATCCTCCATCTGGGCAAAACACATTTTGATGGAAAAGTTCTGCTCAAGGCCTGTACCAACGGCTCCTCCGAGCTGATGACAAATCTTTCCAACTCTATCGTCGGTGCCATGTATAACCTGCAGCTTATGAAACTTGCCGGAGAAAACGGTGTCGCTGCCTACGGCACGATCATGTATGCTAACTTTATATTTGCTGCCGTCTTTTTTGGCTATTCCATCGGCAGTGCCCCGATCGTCAGCTATCACTACGGAGCCGGAAACCATGATGAGTTAAAAAATCTGTTCCGCAAAAGTCTCACTCTGGTGAGCATCTGCGGCATTCTTCTGACCATTACTGCGCAGATCATCGCCTCCCCGATCGCCCGTATTTTCGTTGGCTATGATAAAGAGTTATTCCAAATGACCTATACCGGCTTCCGCCTGTTCTGCGTTACCTTCCTGATCAACGGCTTCAATATTTTCGGTTCGTCCTTCTTTACGGCACTGAACAACGGACTGATCTCCGCAGTTATCTCCTTCCTGCGGACACTGGTATTCCAGCTTGGAGTTGTATTTATACTTCCTGTCTTTTTCGGCATCAACGGAATCTGGCTGTCCGTTGCCACTGCAGAGCTGCTGACTCTGTTTGTCACTATAACCTTCCTCATCCGGAAACGACAGGAGTATCATTATGCGTGATATTTTTTAAAATAATATGAGTGATTTGAGCGCTTCCTGACCAATAGATAAGTGAAAGATCTTTCAAGAGCAGGATAAAGGGGGAAAACAAATGGAAGAACGGGAGCTGTTAAATTGCCTGACGGAAGACGTTTCACTGGGCATGGAGCTGGTCATCAGACAATACGGATCCGCAGTGAAAACGATCTGCCGCTCCATATTGTCCGGATACAGCAAAGAGGATATCGAAGAAACCGTATCCGACACCTTTGTGGGACTGTGGCAGTCCAAGGATAAGATCCAATTGATCGAAGGTCACGGACTGAAAGAATATTTATATGGAATCGCAAGACGCACGGCACTCAACCGCCGGCGCAGCCTGGCAAAGAAACAGCCTGCACAGGATATTGATACCGCCGGTGAGCTGGTATCGGGGGAAAATGTGGAGGAACAGATCATCTGCCGGTCGGAATATGCTGTTTTATATCAGTTGATCGATTCCATGAAAAGTCCGGACCGGGAAATCTTTATTTACCGGTATTTCTATCAGCATTCCATTAAGGAGATCGCTGATAAACTGACACTAAAGGCAAAAACGGTAGAAAACAAATTAACACGGGGGAGAAACCGTTTAAAACAGCAGTTGATCCGGTGCGGCGTGGATGTCGCCTGAAACTGCCATTTGTGAGACTGCAGAAACCGGGGATTTCAATGCAGCCAGAAAGGAGTGCCTTATGAAAAATATAGAAGATTTATTACAGAAAATGCCACAGTATCATGCGGATAGGGAAGGGGAAGAAATTTCATTGACAGAAGAAGAAATTCAGCGGATCCACCAGAAGACGATGCAGAAAATCCAGGGGGAAACAAAAGCAGAGTCTAAGGTAGTAAAACATCCGTCTTTTTGGAGAAAATATTACAAGCCGTTAGCTGCCGCCGCAGCCGCATGCATTGTCTGTATGGCCGGTGCTACTGCATTTGCAGCCTTTGGCCTGGATGACAGTATCAAAAACTTTTTTCAGATTAACGACAATAAATCACAGCAGACTGCCGAAAAGCTTACTACAAACGTCGAATCATCAACGGAAGCCAACGGCATTAAGCTGGATCTGACACAGACCATCGGAGATCAGTCCGGATTTTATGCCGTGATCAACGCCTCCGGTGTAAAGGATGTGCCTTACACGTTAACATTTCAGAATACAGACCTTTCCATTACAGGCAAGGATGGAGCAAACTATGATTATACAGTCGATGACATCACCAGCAGTGCCGTGGACAACGGCATCACCAAATTTCCACTGCTGGTGAGCGGTGTGAACCGGGAAGGAGAAGACGTCAATATCAACGGAAGCCACATTGTATTGTCCCTGCAAAACATTGGATATCGCAATGAACACAATAAATTTGTTACGCTTCAGGAAGGAGACTGGAAGCTCTCATGGGATTATCAGACCAATGCCGAGCCGGAACGGATCACCGTAGACAAAAAAATATCCCTTATGGATTCCCAGGGACTTTGGACTGATCTCACGATTTCTCCTCTTTCCCTGACAGCACATTTTAAGATCACGAAACAGGGAAAGACCTATTTCACTGAAAAGGAATGGAACAAATATGAGAAGTCTGACCGGCTGGTCGTCCAGTTTACTGACGGCAGCCGTATTGACAGCCGCTATGAGGACATTGTGACCGAAAGCTGGGGCAGCGAAAAAAAAGAAGGCTACAAACGCATCGGTTTCCATCAGATCGTCGATACCAAAGCCATTGCCAGTGTTACCTTTGGCGGTCGCACCATCACACTGCACGAGAGCGAGGCAAACGACAAACGGATCCGCCTCAGCAGCAACGCAGCCAAATGCTATGTGGAACTGCCGGAAAGCGTTGCTTCCATTGTCACCCTGAAGGAACAGAAGGATGCCAAAAATATAGATTTCGGATGCAGCGAATCCACAGTAACCTTTGTCGGCAGACGCGGCGGTGCCAGGATGCCACTCTTTACCATTCATCGTCTGAAAGGCAGCTTCAGCCGTTCCGAAATGGAAGATTTAAACCCGATGATGACCTATATCGATTTCCACAACGGATATACCTATACCATTGATTACGGCGAGTGTCAGACAGAGGCACAGCTTAGGGAATTTTCCGATATCATGAACCGGTATATTACCAACATCCTGCCATTCTTCGAATATATGGATTAAGGCTTTGCGATCCTTTTTGATACAATCAGAACCAAAGCCGGCATTCCGCCTTCCGAAAGCTGTTATACCAAAAAGAAACCGTATATCAAGAAAAATCTCGATATACGGCTTCTTTTCATTTATAGATGTAAACCATCTAATGCTAGGAGTTAAATGGAGTTAACCGAAATTAATTTTCCCAATCCCTTCTCCCGGAACATCTTCCGATATTCGTCCTTCTTTTTCTCTGGAACATAAATCTTCAAGTCCTTCGGAACATTCTCAAACACGCGCTCGCCAATGTCCTCCGGTTTCAATTTGGAGGATTGGATATAAAGCTTCTCCAGCTTTTTACAATTTCGAAAAGCTCTGTCTCCAATGGTATTGACCTTGCTTCCAAGCCGGATAGATGTCACCTTCCTGTGACCCTCAAACGCTCTGCTCCGAACCGCTGTGATACAATAGCGGACACCGTCAATCCGGACAGATCGGGACATCGTGACCTTTTTGGCAGTCATTTTCGCAGAATAGAATGTCACTGTCGGATTCTTTACATTGGAACTGGTTACTTTATAACGGTTTCCCTTGGAATCCGTGATCAGCTTGCCTTTCCTTGCCGGTTTCTTTTGGCTTAATTTGGATGTTGCCATCGGAGTCCACTGTGGCGTCTGCGTCGGTGCCGGTGCAGCGGCTGCCGGGGTCTGGCTCGGTTCCGGTGCCATGCTCTGACCCGGTGTGGGCAGATCCGGGGTTACCGGAGCCGGTGCTGGCTCTGTTGTGACCGGCTGCCGGGTCGGTGCCTCTGTCTTAGCAGGCTCCTTCGTCGGGACTGCTGTCGCCGGGTTTTCGGTCTTAACCGGTTCTTTTGTTGGAACTGCTGTCGCCGGGTTTTCGGTCTTAACAGGTTCTTTTGTTGGAACTGTTGTCGCCGGGTTTTCGGTCTTAACAGGTTCTTTTGTTGGTATTTCTGTCGCCGGTGTCCCGGTCTTCACCGGCTCCTTTGTTGGAACCTCTGTGACTGCCGGATGATTTGTCGGTGACGGCTCTGCAGTTGCCTTCGATGTCGGAACCGGAGTCAGACTCGGTTCCGGTGTTCCCAATGCCGGAATCGTCACCTTATCCTTTGTGGTTTCCTTCGTGCCATCTGCATCCTCAAAACATTTTTCACAATCACCGCACACATAATATGCCATATTTCCGGGCATTGTGTCCGTGGCTGCCTTTGCCGGAACTAAAGTCAGATCATGATGTGCCGGAATCATCTCTCCCGGTCTTACAATTGTCTTACACTGCGTACAGAAAGAATCTCCGGTATATCCATTCCCGCATACATTATCCTTCTTATTTCGCAACTCCAGCTTATCCTCCGGATGATCGCAAGCCAGTCTGGTAACGGTCACTTCCACAGTATCTTCATACAGATCTGCATCTGTTCCGGTATATTCTGCTGTAACCGTCACGGCTTCTCCTACTTCCAGTGCCTTTTCGCTGTCTCCGGATGCCCATTTCCAATTCTCCTCCAGCAAAATCTGCCCCACTACGTTAGTAGTGTATGGTACTTCCATAGAGGCTTCCGGCATCCCCGGAGTATCTTTCTTTTTCTCTATAATAATTGTCCGCTGGAGTGAAATCTTCTGTCGCTGAGCCTGATCGACCTCCTGCTCTGCCTTCTGATCACTTTCCCCGGGCAACGGCACGACATCCACAGTCAGATCCAGCGTATAAATCCCCGGCTTTGGAAATTCATTATCGCTGTCATGATCATAGCTTAAACCTCCCAGTGATTTCTTCTGTGCCTCTTTGGAAATATCAACATACAAGTGTCCCTCCAGGGTTTCTCCAATCCCTTCAATGTAGAAGCCATTATTATCGGTACTCACTTCCTTATCCGCATTTTCATCTTTCCGGTAAATCACATTTTCAATCTCAATGGATGTGGCACGAACTGCCGCTTCCCCTGAATTCTCATTCCACCTTACCTTGAAAATATCCAGATTTCTGATTTCCTGTCCGTAACCGATCCGGCTTACGGTGCTTTCCACGTCATCAGCCAGATAAAGGATCGGAAGCTCTGTCTCCTCTTTGGATAAAATGCTGCTAAAATCATCCGGCTGTGTGTAACAATCGCCACAATCTTCACATTCGTAATATTCGATATTGCCCTTCTCTGTGAGCGTCGGTGCCTTGGCCTCATGATGTATGACGCTTTCCGAAGGATGAGTACAGCCCCATATGGAAATTTCAGCATTTAACTTACTTGATCTATAATAATAAGCATCCTGTGCTGTGTATATGGCTGCAGCAGTCGTCAGCTTTCCTGCTTCTATCTTTTTTGCTGTGTCGGTTCCTTCCTCCCACTGCCATCCCTCCATCAGTGTGATATCACCCAGTTTTTTGATCAGAGGTGGAGCGTAATACATTTTTTGATCCTCTTCATACTCCGGAGGATACAGACCCTCCCCGGAAGCCGGAGGATAAGGATTCCTCCAACTAACAGCCCCCACACGTAACGAAAATTCAATATTGATCGGATCCTTGGAAGGATCTGCGGCACAATTATAGGTATAGGTGATCTCATCCCCCAAATTCAACCTTTCAATCCGGAAATTTTTCTCCTTTAATGTGTCCATGGAAAGTTTCTCCGGTTCCTCTCCGGCCTTTTTTAACTGTATGTTCTGAACCCGTTTCAGATCAAAGCCCGGAAAAACTGTCGAATCATTGAAGTCAACATAATCCTGTGTCAGGTCTGCCATAATCGTACTACATTCTTTTCCATATATTAATTCGTGATCCGGCAAAATAAGACTGGTAAGCGCACTGCTACCTACATTCAGCCATTCAAGCTTTGTCTGGTTCGTAAGATCCAGGGTTTTGAGAGAAGACATTGGACAAGCTAACTCTTCCAGTTCTGTCTGTCCTTTAAGATCCAGAAATGTGATCGGATCCAAGGAGCATTCCAATACCTTTAATCTGCTCTCCTCCGGCAAAACAATAGACGTAATCTTATTTCCGCCACACTCAAGACGCGTCAGAGCAGATAAATCGCTGATATCTAATGCCCCGCGAATACTGTTGCCGTATACCTTCACTTCTTCTAAATATTTTAGTTTCTCAATTCCCCGGAGGCTTTTTATCTTTGGGCTCGAATCATCATTCTGATCCACATTTGTTTCGAAAATCGTCAGGCTATGCAATTCCTTATCAGACAATTTGCCATCACCATCTTTGTCACATTCTTTCCAAGATCCTTGTAAATAACTCCGGAAAACCCGGTCCGGGAAATTCTCTCTGGTAAGAGCGAGTCCTTCCCCGGAAGTCTGATCCTCCTCCGGAACCTGATCTTCTGCCTGACTACTTCCGGTTTCCTCCGCTGCAGATGCATGCCGCACATTCTCCGGCAATACACCGGCAGTACACAGTAGTGCAAATGCTGTCGCCACTGCAGTCAGTTTTTTCCCTCGTTGCTTAAAAAATTTCTTCATACACATTTCTCCTTTCACAGACCTTCTTTCTTTTGCACCTGTTTACAGATGCTTTTCAAACCTTTTCCTTTAACGATATACGTTGTTTTCTCCCTTGCTCCCTTCACATAAGAAGTCAATAGATTTTGCCAAAACAACGATACTATATGTCTCATTATAGCAGATAACTTTTATAAAATCTATATTCATTTTTTATTGCAGGGTGACTGCCCCTGCTTTCCTCTGTATTATAAGCATTTATACAAAAAAAATATAACCCATTGCGGCACAAATATACCACGATTGCGCCATTACAATAAGTTATATTTTAATTTTATAATTTTCGCTTATAATGTTTTTGTCTTTTCTATTTGATTTCTTCCACCGGTTCCTGATCCAGCAGATTATTCATGCTCTTCAAACTGATCAGAATCGTAGAAGTATTATGGAACAGTGCTGACATAGTCGGCTGGAATACACCGGCAATGCCAAGTACGATCAGGCCTGTATTGATACCGACGATCAAACGATAATTTGTATTGATCCTGCGCACCATCGCATCACTGAGCTGCTTCAATGTCGCAATCTCATAAAGATTATCTGCACTGATCGTCACATCTGCGATCTCTCTGGCAATCTCTGCCCCATCACTGATGGCAATACCAACATTTGCCTCGGACAACGCAGGAGAATCATTGATACCATCTCCAATCATAATAACCTTTCGTCCGGCATTCTTTTCATTTTCCACAAACTTTGCCTTATCCTCCGGCAGCACCTCGGAATAATACTCATCCACGCCCACCTTATCGGCGATCGTCGATGCGATCCGGTCACTGTCTCCCGTCATCATAACCACCTTGGAGATGCCGTACTTCTTCAACCGCCGGATGACCTCCGGTGCTTCCTTACGAAGCGGATCTTCGATACAGATTACCGCCGCAAGCAGTCCGTCAATCGCCATATACAAATGAGAATACTGCTCCGGAAGTTCCTCAAAAAGCTGCTTTTTATCCTCCGGCACCTTTGCATTCTCATCCTCAAATACGAAATGATGGCTGCCGATGATGATCTTCCTGCCCTCCAGTGTCGAATAAATGCCGTGGGCGACAATATATTCTACCTTTGAATGAAGCTCCTCATGAACCAGATTACGTTCTATTGCCTTATTGACAACCGCCTTTGCCATGGAATGAGGAAAATGCTCTTCCAGACAGGCTGCGATCCGGAGAAGCTCATCGGATGACTGTCCGTTAAAGGAAATCACGTCCACTACGGTAGGCTGCGCCTTTGTCAGTGTTCCGGTTTTGTCAAATACTATCGTATCTGCCTCTGCCATTGCCTCCAGAAATTTTCCGCCCTTAACCGTAATATCATATGTACTTGCCTCGCGGATCGCTGACAATACAGTCAGCGGCATGGCAAGCTTTAATGCACATGAAAAATCTACCATCAGAACAGACAACGCCTTCGTTGTATTACGTGTAAGCAGCCAGACAAGACCTGTCCCTGCAAAAGTGTACGGAACCAGACGGTCTGCCAGATGTGCTGCCTTGCCCTCCAGAGATGATTTCAGCTTTTCAGATTCCTCGATCATAGTCATGATCTTTTCATACTTGCTGGAACCGTTGACCTCCCTGGCCCGGATGGTAATCTCGCCTTCTTCCACAACAGTGCCTGCATAGGCATAACCGCCCTCTGCTTTGCGCACCGGGTTGGACTCTCCGGTCAGGGATGCCTGATTGACCATAGCCTCTCCGCCAACCACATCACCGTCAAACGGGATCACATTGCCCATATGGATCACAACCTGATCTCCCGTCTGCACGGAAGTAACCTCCTTCAGCTCTTCTCTGCCATCCCGCAATACCCAGACCTTGCTGATATTCAGAGACATGCTGCGCGCCAGATCTCCAACGGATTTCTTGTGGGTCCACTCCTCCAGAATCTCTCCAATCCCCAGAAGGAACATCACAGAGCTTGCTGTGGCATAATCTCCACGAAAAACAGATACACCGACCGCCGTACCATCCAGAACCGGCACCTCTATCCTGCCCCTGGCCAGAGTACATAAGCCTTCCCAGATATACTTCACCGACTTCACGGTGGCAATCCCGGCCCTTACTGACATTGGCAGAAAAATTTTGGTTCCGTAATGTAAGATGACCTGATCCATTAACTTATCCCAGTAAAAATGGTTCATTTCCCGCCCGGAATTCTTAATAAAATCCTCCGGCACCTCGATGCGCTCATAGGAGAACCGACGTAATGCGTGTATCACATCTTCTCTGTCTCCCTGAAAACAGATGGTTGCATCACAGGTTCTCTCCTGAATCTTTACATTCTGAATAAAATCATAGCCCGTCAGATAATATTGAAGTGTGTCTGCCTGGGCAAAGGTCATTCTTTTCTGTATGACATGAATACGGATCCTTCCCTTAATTTCATGTTTAATTTGAAATTTCATTTAAATTCCCCGTTTCATCCATTACTCTTCTGTTACTTTCTCAAAAGACTCATCCTCAACAGCCTCGTCCTCGAACTCCTCTGCCTGAGCTGCACGATCCTCATTGATCTGCTTTGCCTCTGCATAAATATCCTCTGCATTTTCCTGAACAGTTGCTGCTGTCTTCAGGATGCACTCCTTCGCACGAAGAACTGCTGCAGTACAGTTTGTATAAAGCTTCTTGGCATCATCACTTGCAAGGATCTTAACGCCTGCTGTACCAAACAATACACCTGCTGCAAAAACGCCTGTCTTTACCTTATCAATCTTCTTCAAACAATCTAACATAATTATGCCTCCTATTCTCTGTTAGAAACTTCTTGTTTCATATATCATCTTTTTGTTTACCCCTCTTTATACACTTTTTTCCTTCAAAAGACAAGGGCGCTTATTGATTGTTTTTATCAATAAGCACCCTCGCCATCTAATTTATATTTTTTTAATTTTTTGCAGGATTATATTTCAAATGAAATTCACACCTGACTCACCACAAGAATATCATTTTCACGGATCACTGTATTGCCATTTGGTATTTTCACCCGGTCCTCCCGCATCAAGACAAGCACGAGGCTTCCTTCCTCCAGTTTCACTTTTGAAAGAGGCAGACCGATCCATGGACTTTCCTTATCAATGGAAATTTCTGACAGATACAGTCCTAAATGCTCCTCCGGCGACAATGCACTAAGTACGATCCGATCCCCTTCCAGGATCACGGTATCCCCCTTTGGCACAATCCGTTCCTCCCCACGCAGGATCAACACAAGCAGCAGATCCGGAAGGGATGTGACATCCTTGATCATTCTTCCGGCCCATGGATGATCCTTCTTGATCACAATCTTTACAAACTCCACCGGCACCTCCTCTGAGTAATCACTGAAGGTTTTCATAACATTATTCCTGTCATCGATCATGTCCAGCTTCCGTGCCATAATCCCCAGCAACGATCCCTGAATACTAATAGAAAACAGTACAATAAATATTACAATATGAAAGAGATCATTTTTGGTATATGCCGGATCAACTGTTGCCAGAATAGCAAAAACAATGGATGCCGCCCCCCGAAGTCCCGACCACGCAACCAGAAGCTGCTGACGCACCGAACAGCGAAACGGCGTCAGAATAGCAAATACCGAAACCGGTCTTGCCACAAATGTCAGAAATAACGCAATGGCAAATGCCACCGGAATGATACCCGGCAGGGCGGACGGAAACGCCAGAAGCCCCAGCAGGAAAAAGATCAGCATCTGCATCAGTCCGGTCAGGCCGTCAAAGAAATGCACCAATGACTTTTTATTATGAAGCGGTCGATTTCCCAAAATCAATCCTGCCAGATATGTGGACAGATATCCATTGCCCCCCAGTACAGCTGCCCCGGCATACGCAAGCAATGCCATACTAAACACAAAGATCGTATCCACACCATCACTGGTATTTTTCATCTGTGACAGCACCCAGGCGCCAAACGCTGCCACGATGACTCCCACGACAACACCAAATACAAGCTGCAGCACCACCAGACGCACCAGACTTCCTCCGGTAAATCCTCCCTTCATCACCGCCAGAATGATCACGGTCAGCATATAAGAACACGGATCATTACTTCCGCTTTCCATTTCCAGCATAGACGCAGTATTGTCCTTTAAATTGAGCTGTTTGGAACGAAGAATTGAAAATACCGAAGCAGCATCGGTAGAACTTAAAACCGCTCCGATCAGCATACTTTCCCAGAACCGGAAATGAAGAACACCATAGCAGAATAATCCGGTAGCCACGGCTGTCAAAAGTACTCCCAGTGTCGAGAGCAATACCGCCTTTCCCGCCACAGGCTTCGCCTGTTTCCAGTTGGTGCCAAAACCACCGTAAAACATAATAAATATCAAAGAAACCGTACAGATTTCCTCCGCGATCCTGTAATTGTCAAAAGAAATCTTTAGCAGGCCATCTGTTCCAAAAAGCATCCCCAGCAGGATAAATGCCAGAAGCACCGGAATACCAAGCCTTGACGAAAGCTTATTTAGAAACAGGCACAATAAGATGATCACCGTAACGATCAATATGTAATTTGGCATACATTCCTCCTTCCAGTTTACACATGTTGTCCCATGCCGCAGATACAAATGTTATATTGACCAGCACTTCGGCTCTGCGACATATATAGACAAAATCATACCGTAAAACCGGCACAAATACAATATAGGAATGAAATACTGAATAATAATAATTTAAATGAGGGTAATATGTTAATTTTCAGTAAATTATTTTGTTTTTCCTTGACCATACGGAGGGTTACAGATAAGATGATATGAGATTCTATTGCAGGTGCTGCACCGCATTTGCATTGCTGTGGAAATATAAACAAGAAAGGTAAGGTTATTTTATGATACAGACAACAAAAACACTTGACTGGGACAAATATCTGAAAACCGCGGCCCAAGTAGTTTCCGAGGGAATTGTGATGCTGAAAAATGAGCATCAGGCTCTTCCGTTGAAGCCCCATGAGGAGATTGCACTATTTGGCCGGATTCAGTTTCATTATTATAAAAGCGGTACCGGCTCCGGCGGCATGGTTAATGTTTCCAAGGTAACAAATATTGTAGATGGTCTGCAGGAAAGCGGCATAAAATTAAATCAGGAACTCTTGGATGTGTACCATAAATGGGATAATGAAAATCCCTTTGACCTCGGAGACGGCTGGGGCAAAGAACCATGGTCCCAGAAGGAAATGCCTCTGGAGGACTCTCTTGCCGCCCGCGCTGCCAAACGCTGTCAGACGGCCATTGCAGTGATCGGTCGTACCGCCGGGGAGGAACAGGACAATTCCCTCACAGAAGGTTCCTTCCTTTTATCTTCTGACGAGAAACAAATGCTCACCACCGTACGCCGCCATTTTTCAAAAATGATCGTCCTGTTAAACGTGGGAAATATTATTGATATGAATGAGCTTCTGGAGATTGCCCCCGACGCTATTTTATATGTATGGCAGGGCGGAATGACAGGCGGTACCGGCACAGCGGATGTTCTGACCGGCAAGATCAGTCCATGCGGCAAGTTGACAGATACCATTGCAAAGCATGTTGAAGATTATCCATCCGCTCCCTACTTCGGTGATCCTGTGCGAAATTTTTATTCCGAGGATATCTATGTGGGATACCGCTATTTTGAAACATTTGCCCCGGATAAGGTATTGTATCCTTTCGGTTTCGGACTCTCTTATACCACTTTTCAGATTAAGACAAACGACATCACGGAGTTGTCCGACAAATGGAACTTTATTATAACCGTCACCAATACCGGAAGCTGCTCCGGCAAAGAAGTTGTGCAGATCTACTGCGAAGCACCTCAGGGCAAACTCGGCAAACCGGTCCGTGTATTGTGTGGCTACGAAAAGACAAATACACTGTCACCGGGCGAATCCCAGACTGTGACCATCTCTGTCAGCAAAACCCAGACTGCATCCTATGATGACTCCGGCATTTCCGGCCATGCTCACTGCTTTATTCTGGAAGAAGGAGACTATCATTTCTATGTGGGAACAGATGTCCGGCATGCCGTGAAAACATATACCTGTACACAAAATGGTACACTTGTGATTTCCAGCCACCAACAGGCTCTTGCTCCCGTAGAGGCATTTGAACGCATAAAACCGGTACTGTCAACAGACGGATACGAACCACAGATGGAACCGGTTCCTCTTTCTGAGGTAGATGAGACAAAACGCCGTCTTGAAAATCTTCCGAAGGAAATACCTTTTACCGGTGATCGTGGAATCCGCCTCTGTGATGTCCGAAAAGGCACCCACACCATGGAAGAATTTATTGCACAGATGACCGATTATGATCTCGCCTGCGTGATCCGCGGAGAGGGAATGAACAGCCCAAGGGTAACTGCCGGTACCGCTTCCGCATTCGGCGGTGTTTCCCAAGAACTGGAAGCCCTTGGCGTTCCTTGTGGCTGCTGCGATGATGGTCCTTCCGGTATGCGTCTTGACTGCGGCACCAAAGCATTCAGTCTGCCAAACGGCACAATGATGGCGTGTACCTTTAATCGGACACTTCTCACAGAACTCTTTGCCCTGACCGGTCTTGAAATGATCGCAAACAAGGTCGATTGTCTTCTGGGACCAGGAATGAATATTCACCGTCACCCATTAAACGGCAGAAACTTTGAATATTTTTCGGAAGATCCTTATCTGACCGGAACCATTGCATCGGCTCAGCTTCATGGACTCCATCAGTCCGGCGTCACCGGAACCATCAAGCACTTCTGTGGAAATAATCAGGAAACGAACCGTCATGATACCAACGGCGTCATCTCTGAGCGTGCTCTGAGAGAGATTTATCTGAAGGGCTTTGAAATCGCTGTCAAAGAAGGACATGCCGATTCTGTTATGACCACCTATGGACCAATTAACGGAGTCTGGACAGCCGGCAGCTTTGATCTGACGACACAGATCCTGCGAAACGACTGGGTTTTTACCGGCTTTACCATGACAGACTGGTGGGCCAACATCAACCGCCGCGGCCAGGCAGTGGATAAGTCAGATTTTGCCGCTATGGCGATCGCCCAAAATGATGTATATATGGTATGTGCCATTGGTGCAGAAAATGATGATAATATTCTTGCCTCTTTGGAAAATGGTACTCTGCAGCGCAGTGAGCTTCAGAGAAATGCTGCGAATATCTGTCGTTTTCTTATGAATACACAGGCCATGGCGCGTCTGGAAGGCACCGAAACAAAAATTGATATTATCAACCGGCCGGCAGATGAATCTGATGTTGACGAATCCTCCGTGAAATTCTATGAACTCGACGGAAATCTCACGATCAATCTGGAAGACATCTGCACCGATAAAGGGACAAACCATAGCTTTGGCCTCGATATAAAAACTATGGGAAAATACAGAATGACCCTTACCGCCAGCTCTACGCAGAGTGAGGTAGCGCAAATTCCAGTCACCCTTTTCAGCCTGGGTACAGCATATGGGACATTTACCTGGAACGGCACAAACGGACTCCCTGTTTCCTTTGAAGCAGATATTCCGCTTTTCTCCAAATATACCAATCTGCGCCTCTTCTTTGCACAGGGCGGTTTGAAAATGCACAGTATCACCTTTGAGCTGATATCAACAGAGCTGTAAAATATCCTCCTGATATCTTTTTACTAATCCCTCCTGATAACCGGCTGTCTGCAATTTCTTTACCCTGACAGCCACCGATTGAAGCACTGGATCAACAATTTTATCCAGTGCTTTCAATCTTTTTGTACTGATCTGTCGATCCGATCTGCATTCCATATAATCTGTGCCGCATATCTGGTGATCCTTCGTATAATATCATTTGTTGCATCAAATAATTTTGCCGCTTCATTCTCCTGTCCGTTTTCCCGGACAAACCAGTCATAAATACTCTGATAACGCCCTAGCGTTTTTTCCAATATTTTCCCACGGGAAACCTCAACATCCATGCGTGGAATCGATAATTCATAATCCACTATCTTATCAAAAATCCGTTGCTTTATTTCATCCGGAAGCAGACGCAGTTCCTCATCAATAGCCCCCACATTTCGCTGTAATCCCTTAATAAAATTCCTCAAATAATCAATCAGATGATCTTTAAATACCAAAAATTCCTTTGTCTGCATCATTTTCTCTGCTTTAACACTATTGAGATCCCGGATATAATCCTGATAATTCTGATTTAACCGTACAAAATCATTATTCAGATCCGTCCACCAGGTATATACCTCCCCCGTGTCTTTCTCTGCCATTGCCGGAAATCGTTCCACATTCCGCCGGATGCGTTCCAAAAGTGTCGGCTCCAGCGAAGCTCCCTCCACAAACAAATTCTCCAGACGAATCACCAGACGCTCAATCTCAACACTATATTCTGACATTTGATAACGAAACTTTTTGTTTTTAAATTCCTCAATGGAAGCAACTTTTCTGGTGTCCTGAATCGTATTTAAATTTTTCCACTCTGTCAACATCGCCAGATCCTGCTGGCATTGCTCCATCCGGTAATCCTCAAAATGAGGATCTCTTTTTAATGCTTCAAACACATCCTCCTGATAAAGCCAATAGTGAAGTTTTTCATAATTATCAAAAAAAATGCGCATAATGCAACGGTATCTGCTGACATTATCCGCATTTAGATACTTTACCTCCGTCAATGGTTTCATTAACTTATCTGTAATCTGCACGTTTCCCCTCCGGTCACTATAAACATTTCCATCAGACTCTCTTTACATCAGTTGGGGATAAAATATCTTTCGATCCCAACATCATTAGTATAATATATACCCTTTCCCGTAGCAAGCGCATGACGCCTCAGACACGGCATTTTTATGACTCTGCCGTGTCTGAAACGGCAAATTCTCTATTTTTAGCTAATATTTGTCTCTGTTTTTCACATTAAATCATATACAATGACGAAATCAAGAAAAACCAGCATTTCCTCTCGACATTCCCTTAACAGGGTGTTACAATCATTGCAAGTCAGAAAACGATCGTACATTCTCAGAAACATAATCTGATAGGAAAGCTTTGAAATCTGTATAGATCAATAAGCTTTCATCTGACCTTTCAAAATTTCATTTTATTTTCAATGAACAAAACACCTTAGATTCTGTTATTGAATTTTAACCGAAAACGGCATATAATAGGGAAAATATACGAAAATAACTTGTTCTGCACAATATTTTCATCACACTCCATTCTGAGTTCCAACATGCCCCGGATATGCTGTTTCCTACAGAAAGGAGCACTATTTGGGAGAGAAAGATATTTCAGAAAAGCTGCTTGCAGATTACGAGGACGTCTTTGCAGATATTGTAAATGTCCTGTTGTTTCACGGCGAGAGACGGGTGCATCCGGACTCCCTGCGATCCACCAAAACTGTATCTCATTATAAGGCAGATGACTCCAGACTCCATGAGCAGGAACGCGATATCCTCAAGGCATGGACAGACGGCAGGATCCAGATCGCTTTGCTGGGGCTGGAGCATCAGACAGAACCGGAGAAGCAGATGGCAGTACGCGTCATTGGCTATGAAGGTGCCAACTACCGCAGCCAGTACAAGGCAAAGCAGATCACTCCGGTGATCACATTAGTATTATACTTTGGCACAGAGAAACGATGGCAGTATCCACAAAATCTTAAGGCACTGATGGATATTCCGGACGGTCTGGAGTCTTATGTCAATGATTACCATATCCATGTTTTTGAAATCGCATGGCTGACCGATGAGCAGATCAACATGTTCCAGAGTGATTTTCGTGTTGTGGCAAGGTATTTTTCCGAAAAACGCAAAAATAAAAACTATGTTCCCCATGACAAGACCATTCTCAGACACATCGACGCCGTCCTCAAGCTTCTCGCTGTGATGAGCGGTGATCACAGATACGAGACTATTCTTGCCGATCCGGAACAGAAAGGGAAGGTGAAGACGATGGATGAGGCTCTTACAAAGGTGATCAATGAGGGACACGCCAGAGGATTAGCTGAGGGACAGATCAAAATTCTGGTATCTCTCTGCAGATCCGGAAATATCTCTGTCGAGATTGCCGCAGATCAATTAAAGATTTCAACGGACGAATTTCGGAAATATTTAGATAGCGATATGACTGATTATTAACGAAAACTTCCCACACCAAATAGCAATACCAAAAGTTTTCGTTATTATTTTTCAGATATCACCTAATTTAAGAAACTCAAAAGACCACCACGAACCGGTTACAATCCGTACCAATTCATGGTGGTCTTTCTTTACACATTTTTACTTGTAACTGAACTTTCTACGCCACATGCTCAAACACTATCTTCAAATTACTGAAGGAGTGACAATACACCCTGGTTTGCCTGATTAGCCTGTGCAAGCATAGACTGACCGGCCTGCTGAAGGATACTGTTCTTTGAGTAATTAACCATCTCCTCTGCCATATCTGTATCACGGATACGAGATTCAGCGGAAGTTGTGTTCTCAACGACGTTATCCAGATTTGCAATAGTGTGCTCCAGACGATTCTGAACAGCACCAAGAGCGGAACGCTGATCAGAAACCTTCTGGATAGATTCTTTAATGGTATCAATCGCATTCAAAGCATTTGTGTCATCCGCTCCATCTACCTTAAGCCCATTTACACCAAGACCTTTTGCACTCATAGTTGCAATATTAATAGAAATCTGGTTATTAGCTGTCGCGTCAGCTCCAACGTGAAGTTTTACTGTAAGATCTGCTGTGAGATCCTGTAATGCTGCAATATCATCTGTATTAATTGCTGTAACATTACCAACTGCATCATATACTGTTGGAGCATCAGCCCGAACTTTAACATCTGTCTTTGTCGCATCAGTTGCATTTGGAGAAGCTTCTACATATTTTGACAATGCATTTGCCGAAATCGCATTTCCATCTTTATCGTAATATTTTGCCTGAGCTTTTGTAGATTTTACAGACTGAACATCCTGCGCAATAATAGTAGCTGATTTCGTAATTTTTTCAGTTGCATTAGCTGCCAGTTGAGCGGCACCACTAGCAGACAAAGCTCCAATTGTCTCTCCTTCTTTATCTTTAATCAGAAAATTTCCAGCTGTTTGATTATCTTCTACAACACTAAACTTCTGTGCTGCATCACCCATCAATGCAACCGAATACGTCGGATTCTTAGAACCCTTTGCATAATTAGCTGTAATCTGGACTCCTTGATCTCTTAAAGAAACAAGTAATTCATTCTGTTCATCTTGCAATTTTTGAGATTTTCCAGAAAGATCTGTATCAACCCAAGCTGCCGTAAGCCCTGTAGATTTATCCGTACTAAATGCAGTTACTTTTCCTGCCTGAGCAGTATTGAAATTTCCATAACTATAAGTATAGCCCTTCGTCAGGCTCTTATCACCCTTCAGCAAATATGTCTCATTATACTTCGTTGTCTCAGATACACGATCAATCTCTGTAGAAAGCTGATCGATCTCGTTCTGAATTGCGGTACGGTCAGACTCAGAATTTGTACCATTAGCAGACTGTACTGCCAACTCGTTCATTCTCTGAAGCATAGAGTGAATCTCATTCAGAGCACCCTCTGCAGTCTGTACACAGGAGATACCATCCTCTGCATTCGTAGATGCCTGGCTAAGACCACGGATCTGCTTACGCATCTTCTCGGAAATAGAAAGACCTGCTGCGTCATCTGCTGCACGGTTAATCTTGTAACCGGAAGAAAGCTTCTCTGTTGACTTAGAAAGGGAACCTGTTGTCAGTCCCAGCATTCTGTTTGCGTTCATCGCTGTAATGTTGTGTTGTACTATCATAATATTATCCTCCTTGTTCCACATATCGTGGTTTATGATTGGTTGCCCTCTGGAAATCCGTTTCCCGAGGAAGTGATCTATAACAAGCAGAAGTCCCGGGTGTGTTTCTGCCTATTACCATATTGAATTTCTAATTTTCCGCCTCACCCTTATGACGCT
>ERZ780070.52-NODE-52-length-53684-cov-3.846464_pt1 | contig 53684 bp, 43 predicted proteins | sample MGYA00511577_ERZ780070 | MGnify/ENA primary metagenome ERZ780070 (study PRJEB29588, sample SAMEA2162530) | human gut metagenome | biome: human gut; feature: human-associated habitat; material: faeces | place: Denmark | collected 2008/2010 ...
GTTGGATCGCAGCAGCCGAATGTATTAAAAAAGAAGAAAATAATCATTGATCCGAAAAATACATGCGTTCGTTTTAATTTTGAGGACAGCCGGGTACAAAAGAAGTATTTATCAACCATGTCTGTGGAAAGCAGCCGGCCAATGGATGTTAATCTGCAAAGAGAAATTAATAAAGAAAGATTTGGCTTTTTCTTTAATGACAGAGGCATTAGTGATAGTGAGACGGGGGCCGACATACCGAGAGTGTTTGTGGAAAATGCAAGGACAATGTACAAAAAGGATGAAAAGTATCGGGAAGTTTATAGAACATTGTTTAGCGAATTTATGGATCTCTGTGTTAAAGAGCAGAGTGGACCTTGTGCAGACACGGGCAGAGTAAACCATTTTTATGAGGAAGATATAGAAAAATGGAAAACAAAATGTCAGGAGGTGGGAAGCAAAGAGATAGTGAACTTACTCTTGAATGAATACGAAGATATTATTCTGGCTTCTGATTTTAGTGGCTATACAATAACATTTCGTGAAGGTCAGGAGAAAGTTGAGTTTGAGACACAAGAGGCATAAAGAAGTCAAACAATTATAATTATAGGAGGATAAGAAGATGGCAGAGGAAGTAACAAAAGTAATTATTACTTGTGCAGGACAGGATGATATTGTACTGGAACATAAGGAGATGCAATTAGAGGTTGAATTTGTGGTTGAGACAGATGATCCTAAGGTGAAGGATAGGAGTAATGACATTTATAATAAAATAACCATAAGAGGATTGATTAAACCGTCTACGACGGCAGAAGTAAAGAAGCTGGCAGAGTGGTCAATATCCAATGATTATAAACAGCAGTATAGAAAAGTAGACATTGCTTATGCGGCTACTGGCCATTCCAATAAAATGCTTCGGGAATTTAAACTGACAAAAGCATTTTGTGTTGATTACAAAGAAATTTATCCGAGTGCAATTTCAAGACGTGATGTTTCATCATCTGCGCGGGAACCATATTTTGAAATTTTATTATCACAGAAGGCGGACAGTTTAGAGGATATTTCAGTGATCGCCGGCTCTCCGGAATAAAGAGATATGAATATGTTTCGTATGCGGGGCTGAATCATCAGCCTCGTATACGGATTTATATCTTTTGGAAATAGAGAAAGGGAAGAATATGAAAATAACAGGATTTGATAAAATAATAGAGATATCTTCTTTTTGTATGAATGCCGGAATCAATGCTCATACAGTATGTAAATTCAGAGCACTCCTGCGATCAGATGCAGACGATTATTCACATATGGTTGGAAAAAGCTGTGAAGTGCAGGACCGGAGGATTCTTTTAAAAGGAATGATAACAGGACTTCAATTTACAGAAACATATAATGGTAATTGGATTGATGTTGAAATTATGTCATATTCTGTTTTGGCAGATCGGGAAAAGTATATGTGTGTATTTCAGGATACGCATAAATCACCGGAAGACATCTGCAAATCATTACAAAAAGGTGAGAATGCAGGAATTTGTATAAAGCATACGGTTGATTCTATTATCCATAATACAATGGAGAGACCGGTTATACAAAATAATGAGACAAATTTTTCGTTTATAAAGCGTCTGGCTGCGTTGAATGGAGCCGGAATTGTTGTTGATAATATGGAAAAGAATTGTGAAGTCCGGATGATCAATAATCATACAGATAAATGTGAAAAAGTTGACAATGACCAGATCATTATAAGGCAGAAGAAATATTTTGAACACGAGAAGCAGATTGTCTTTCAGATAGATTTAAATTCCAAAGAAATCTATCAAATCGGACAACGTGTATTGATAGAAGGAGAAGAATATTATATTTTGTCCTACAGGATTATTTTGCAAAATGCCGTGTACTATTGTGAATATACTGCAACAAATGTATTTTTACCGGAAAAATATATAGAAAGCAACAGTTGTCTATTGCTTCAGGGTAAAGTGGTTGATAATAAAGATCCCGAACATAAGGGACGCATACAGGTTGATTTCAATGACAAAGCAAGAGTCAGGGATCCTATGAGTGAAAACAGGGTATGGATTGATGTTTCAACCTTATATGATTCGGAAGATACAGGGGTTTTATTTATACCGGATAATAATGATATCGTAGATGTTATTTGGAACGGAAGCGGATTTTTAGTGATGGGTGTCAGGAGAAATAAAACATTAGCGGGCATATATCAGGATGTAGATAAAAAATATATCGGCATAGCTTCTGACCGCTATATGGTATTTGATGCGGATCAGATCAAAATACAATCGGGAAAATCCAATATCACAATGAAAGACCGGTCTATTTTATTGGAAACGGATGGCAGCTCATATTTGATGGAAGAAGGAATTCAAGAAAAGACCGAGGGAGAGATGTCGCTAAGCGTAGGAAAGAATATGGCTATTGCTGCGAAGGGATCATTTAGTCTAAAAGGATCGAAAGTTGACGGAAAAGCAGAATCGGGAGATGTGTCTTTAAAGGGAAAAAATATACTGTTAAATTAGTAGAAAGGTGCTCGGATATGAAAAGTAATGGCTTTGAAGAATTAAAAGATAAAATTGATAACTTGGATGGGATATCTGAAGAAAGAAAAGATATATTAAGACATCTGGTGAATGCAAACCAAAAATATATGCAGGATTGGATCGAGGAAGCCCAAAAAGAAATAACGAGTCAAAGACAACTGAAAAAATATATGCCGGAAGTATGTGTTGCATTTGTTCCTGCAAATGCTGTCGAAAGATTGAAAAGGGAGTTCGAATTAAATCCAATCCTCAATGAGAATCCGGACAAGATCAAAAAAGGATGGGAAAAACAGAATATTGAAAATAAGAAAAGCAAAGGACAGGTTTTAATCGGTCATTTCTTTTTTACATGCACATATAAAGATTTTTTACAGTATATAGATCCGAAGAAAATGTATGAGGCTTGTGTTACCGATATTAATAATAAAAAAGCAAAAGTAGAGTATTTCTTGAAATTTGACCGGTCAATGATTCAGGAAGAAGAGAAATTATATATGTGTAAAAAGGCATATGAATTGGAAGGACCGGTAATATTTTCGCCATATGCCAGAAGATATGTGGCTGCTTATGTAAATGTAGACGAAATCAGACAAAAAGAATTAGATGATATTATAGATGTAGATCTGCAATTAGAAAAAAATAATCTGGATAATGTTGTCAAAGAAGATTGCCAATTATTATGGAATGTGGAGATGATATCAAAGGTCAACGATCGGCCGGTTCTCGAATCGGAAGGAAAAGAGACAAAGGAATATCAAACAATGGCGGGAAGACAAATACACAAGAGATACGATATTTCCGGGGTAGAGGAAAATGAATATATATTGACCAACAGGATGATAACACTTGGAAATCTAAGAATAAAGGATATACCCTTTGAGATAAAAAGGATAGAGAATGAAGGAAAAAAGGGTGTCAGATTTGATTATATGTATCCACAGGATGAGTTCGAATTATGGGGAATTAAAATAAACTCCTTGCCAATGGATCAGTTTGATCAGTTTAAGGAGATGGTGGAAAAGGCCGGCGGAGAATATTTTTGTGATCATTATGATAAGACAGGAGAATTACATACCAATATCAGGACAATGGGACAGGCATGGTATGAATTAAATAAATTTGGGCAGGATATGGGGATTTTTATAGAGGATATCAAAACAAGTCGTCCCAATGATGAAATGAATTATACAGAGGTTATAAGTTATCCAAAAGATTATAGAGCAGAGGGGTTTTTTGGAAAATGTGCCTATACGTTGTATGTGTGTTATAAAAACGAAGATCATACAAATTTTGTTGATGACTATATCAATTATGTATTAATGAATATGCAAAAAATGTATCCTCAGATTGCATGGAAAGGACTATATCATTGAGTTATATATGGGAGAACTATAATGTTGAGAAGGAGTATAAAATGGCGGAAAAGGTTTTTTCGCCATATATAGAAGTATTGAATGGATTTGAAAAAGTAGTAGAAGTAAATTGGAGAATCCGTTTTATCAATTTCTTTAATAAATTATATAAATATCAGGGGAAAGAAGATTATGAAAAAGAAATAGACATTATATTTCATATCTTAGCCATCATTGATGATTACTCCGGTATAACCGCTGCAGAGCTTAAAAATTACATATTGGAGGATGAGGTGACACATGGCTGTTACGGGAAAAAAGCCCGGACATTATATGTACAGGTAAATAACCAAAAGCCGGAAGATGGTTTTTGCATATTAAAGTATCTGCAATTGGCAATCGAATTAAAACAGCAAAATAATCTGTTTTTCGTGGCACTGGCCGAATTGTTTTCGGTATCTCGGATTCATACAACAAATGTGAATCATGTTGTCGTTTTTATTGCAGAAGAAAAAAGCGATTTTAATGAAAAAAAGCTGGAATTGTTAAAAGAACTTTTGCTGGACTTTTGGGTTGATATAGAGGTGGTCTGGAGAGAACCATATGGAGTGGTAGGTGATGGTGAGACCATGAAGATAAATCATATAACAGTATACTAGGAGGCAAATAAAATGGAAAGAGAGCTTGGAATTGACTTTGGTACAACGACATCTGAGGTGAGTTACGTGGACAAAAACGGGTATTCCCAGACGCTTATGCTGCAAAACAGCAAATATGCCATTCCTACAGCATTATATTACAATCAGGAGAAGGAGTATGTGATCGGCTATGACGCAGTAAAAAAGGGCAAAAAGAATCCCGGGGCGTTAGTGAGAAATTTCAAATTAGATCTGACTCAGAATGTGAAGTTACATATCGAACCGGAAACAGGAGATCCCTTTGATGTAAAACCGGTAAAAGCAATGAGAGACTTTTTTTATAAGCTGGGAGAACTGGCGGGAGAAAAACTGGCCAGTGAAGAAAAGGATGCGGGAGCGGTCATTGGAAAGGTGGTTTTGACAGTTCCGGCCCAGTTTGATCCCAAGGAAAAAAAGCTAATAAAGAAGGCGGCAGAAAAAGCAGGATTTAATGGGGTTCGACTGGCTGCGGAACCTACGGCGGCAGCGGTGGCAGAGCAGGAGGAAGAAGGAGGGGATGACAGAAATATCCTTGTATATGATCTGGGCGGAGGAACTTTCGATGTATCCATTATAAAAAAAGAAGGTTCTGTATATAAAGAGGTTGCAACAGATGGAATACGTGATCTGGGTGGTAATAATTTGACAGATTGTCTGGCGGAATGGTTATGGAATAAATGCCGGAAAAAGTCGGGCTGCGAAGATTTGCCGGATTATCAGAAGAAGGATGCAGATGCATATAAAAAAGAGTTATATGATGAAGAAGAAGCCGGCTTATCTTATGAAAGATATTTAAAAAACAGAAATGAAGTGTATTACATGGCAAATATGTTAAAGGAGGAGCTAAGTGATACGGAGAAGTCGGAAATAAAGGAATATGTTGATTTTTATGTAGATGATGAGGTGGAGGAGATCGAGGTAACATTAACCAGAGAAAAGCTGGAAGAAAAAATTGGAAGATCCATTCAAAGAACCGTTGATAAAGCATATGAAGTATGGAAAAGAGCGAATGAAGAACATAAAATTCAAAATCTGGATCGAATCGTACTGGCAGGCGGAAGTTCCCAGATTCCTATGATAGAAGCGAAATTAAAAGAGTATCCGGAGTTTCAGGATATAGTATATCCCGCATCTGCACCAACAACATTAATATCCCGCGGGGCAGCTCTTTTAGCATACAAAGAACTTCATGTTGAGGAAAAAACAAGATTTGAGATAGGTACGAAAGTAACAGAGGGAGCACATCCAAACAAGTTTTATAAATTGATCGATGTGGATGTCCCTTTACCATGTCACTCGGAGCCGCAGGAGATTTATCTGGAAAAAGAAAATCAGGATTGTCTGAGTGTAGAGTATTACGAGAAGGATGTGAAGTCATATCCAAATGTTAATAATGTTTACCGGGAGGGAATGCATTTTGTCGATGAGATCACTCTGGAAGACATATCTTATGAACCGGGGAACCGTTATTTTATTGTATTTCATATAGAGGAGGATGGAACACCCCGTATTGAAATAATAATAAAAGATAAAAACGGAGGAGAAAAAAGATTTGATTATGAGGTGAAGGAGGAAAAAAATCTCGAATGAGCAGTAAATTATTGGAAGAGTTAAAACGGAGATATGATCCGTTTATTGTAAAAAATTATCTTATAAAGAAATATGCTGCTTCAGGCAACGGACAAGCGGATGAAAAGGATGTTGTTATCGGAGAAACGCCGGATGAGATACAAAGATATCTTTCAATGATTTTAGAAAAATCGCAGAAATTGTCGGAGTTTCTTCAAGAGAAGGACAATGACAAAAAGATAAAATCAATAGAAAGAAATTATGAGAGGGTTGAAAAATTTCGAGAAAAAATAAAGAAAATACAAAAATCTGTAACCGAAAAGAGTTGTTCAGAAGAAATTGCTCGAAAGGTTCGTGAAGTCTTAAACAGAACATTGATGAAAAGTAAAAAAAGAGATATTACGGGATGGGAAGAAACTCTGGAAAATTATTATAAATCCATAGGTGTATATTTTCTGGACATAAAATGCGGCGACAAATTGACAGATATGGATGAGTATATATCGGAGGAGTCGGGCTATCAGGATGTGGAGAATGAACAGGAAGACAATGTGGTACAGGCGATTGATATGAAGCCATATTATTTGTTGTTCAAAAAACAGGGAAAGCCTGTAAGAAGTATTAATGAAGGAATATTTCTGCTGGGTAAAAAATAACAGGATCAAGAGGTGTATCTTTTAATGGAAAGGAGAATGAAATATGTTTTTTATTTGGAGACGTGAAGAAATAGAACAATTACTTTGTGAGAAAAAAGAGGAATTAATCGGTTATTGGGAAAAGTCATTTAAAAGATGGGAAGAAAACTGGAATACTTACGATCAGAAAACTCAGGAAAATTTTAAGCGTATTGATAGTTTATCCGAGACAATTACGACGGATACTGCCCATAAAGAGAAATTGAATGATAATTTAACCAAAATTCAGGAACTCATCAATAATTTTACGCCGGTAGAAAAACAAGAAATTAAAAATGAGCCTGAGATGCAGCAGGTTGTTTCAGATCTGTCCCGTCAGATGAATGAAATCAATAATCTGAGGCAGGAACTGATACAACAAAGGGGATATGTTCAAAGTTTAGAGAATAAAATTGATGCTCAGACGAAGCTGATACATAATTTGATCTCTTTGTATGAAAGAAGCAATAACGAGCCGTCTCAAAAGGAAAAAGAGCCGGTGAAATCTCCGGTGGAACCTGCTCCGGCAGAAAAAGTCCGGGAAAAGGAGAATGTATTAGAAAAGGCAGAGACAAGAGAGCTGGCGGCAAGCCGTGAGCAGCCGGTTATTATTGGAATGGACTCGGATCAGAACAAAAACTCGCTGAAAAAGCTGATCGGTGGATGTAGTGAACTTCTCGCACAGTTGAATGTATTGATAACAGATACGAAAAAAAGGGAAAGAAATGAAAAGAGACTGGCAAGATGTAAGGAAGAGCTGGAGAAGTTATCAGAACAATCAGAGGATAAATTGGTTAGCAGTGAATTGGTTGCACCATTGGTCAAAATATTAGAAAGAAATATTTTGAAGATAAAAGGTGGTGCCGATGTGGAGAAAGCCATTGAAAATTATCTGGCACAGATTGGAATGTTTTCTGTTCCGTTGGTTGTTGGATCTAAGGTGACGGATAAAGAGCTGTCATATATTTCAGAAAATTGTGATTATACAGATGTTGAAAAGGAACGGGATGGAGAAATTTTAGAAGTGGCATCCAAGGCGTATCAGCTGGATTATATGACTGAGAATGGAAAGTATTCTTATATTGTGGAAGGATCATTTTTGATCGGAAACGGAAAATGACAAAGGCTGCTGCTGGGAGGATATGACATATGGAACTGGTTGGAATTGATTTTGGTACGTGCAATATCAAGGTGGTGCGAAGGGCATGGGAAAGCTATAAAAACTTTCGGATTGATAATACTTCCAATGACTTGAAAAAAGGAACGGCCAATAAGGTTTTTTACAGAGATAATGAATTGCTGCTGGGAGATAAAGCGACAAAAGGACGCAATCGCTGTAAAACGGTGGAGGAGCAAAACAATTACATCGAAAATATAAAAGAACATTTGCAGGAGAAAAATTGGAAGCAAACACTTGCGGATGGACAGATAAAATCTGCCGGAGATGTAACCGGAGATATCATGCAGTATATCTATCACAGATTTTCGGAAGAACTTCAGGAAAGCATTGATGCAGTCATTACTGTGCCTGTTATTTTTTCGGAATATCAGATTAACATCATCAGAAAAGCGGCAGAAGATGCCGGGTTTCATGTGAAAAAGATCATCAGTGAACCATTTGCCTCATTTGTATATCTGATGCAGGATTGTATTGAAGCAATGGAAAAACGGCTTCATCACGTACTGATGTTTGACATTGGTGGAGGAACTCTTGATATTTGCCTGATCTCCTGTGGCGTGAAAGAGGGACAGTATGAAGTATCGGTGCAGTCGGCAATCGGAGTGGATCGCGGAGGAAATGAGATCAATGATGAAATATTAAATGATATCTTATTTAATAAAAATAAAGAAATGTTTCAGGCGGTATTATATCAGGATGAAAAAGATGCCCATAAGGCATTTCGGAATCGGGTAAATCGTTATTCTGTGATGGAAGAGATTGAAGATTTGAAAAATGAAATGTTTCACGACGAAATAAAAAAACGGTCAAAGACCATTGAATTTTCATTTGAAAAGCCGGATTATGACGAAGATATTGATGTGACGGCAAAGGATATTGATCGTATGCTGGATCAAAATCATTGGAAAGATATGATCTTTGATATGTTAGAGGAATTGTTTTGGGAAAGTGATGATATTGCACCGGAAGATCTGACAGATGTGTTTTTGGCAGGAGGAACATCAGCAATCCCGTATTTTAGAGAGTGTATTATAGAGTTCCTTGAGGAGCAGGGAGTAGAGAAAGAGAACTGCGGGAAGCTTTTCCAGAGGAATGATGAGGCGGAGGCGGATGACAGAAGATTTTCCTCTGTTGCCTACGGGGCGGCATGGTTTAATCAGTTTTTACATGGGGATTTACCAATGCGCATTCAGGATGAAATTCCTTTTAAGATATATACGAAAAAAGGGGAGGCCCCATATGCTACTCTGGAAAAAAACAGTGGGGCGGATAATTACTCATTTCCGAAGAAGCTTTTATTGAATGAAAAAGATCGCGGAAAAATAGATGTTTATCAGGAGATCAATACGGTGATACCGGACGGCAGTGAGAATAACAAAGAAGTATATGTGGGATATTTTAATATTCCGAAAGATATTGAAAAAGGAAAGGAAGAGCTGTATCGCTTTCGATTTAATCATAAAAATGTATTGGAAATACAGTATTTTCATAGAGAATTAGAAAATGATGAGATGATACCGGTGATTGATAGTACGGAAGAATTAGTTTATGGAGTGTGAGGGATTGTTTATGGAAAATAAATATGATCAAACAGAGGAATTACAGCAGTTATGTGATATTGGAAAAGCGATTTCGCATAAGATGCAGGAAAGCCTGAAAAGCCAGGCGAGCCAGATGGATGAGTATTTCGAACTGATTACAGATATGGAAAGGATCGTGGAGGAGCAGTCGAAAGTAATTCAGTGTCTGCAGGGGGAAAAGGAGTCTGCCTGTGTACAATTAGACAACGTAAAAAATGAACTGCAGAAGAAAAACGAAGAGTTGAAAAAATGGGAAGAAAATTATAATCAACAGAAAAAGAAATATGAAGGCTGGAGCGATAACATTGCAGAGTTATCAAAGATTGTACTGGAATATGAAGGCAAACGTGATGAAACAGAGAAGACAAAGGAAAAGCTGGAGGAAGAAAGGGCCGGATTAGCAAAGGAGAGAGGGGAGTGGAAAGAAACAATAAAAAGGCTAGAGGAAGAAAAGAAAACAGCGGAGACAAATCAGGAAGAATTTAAAAACAAATATCTTGAAGAAGAAAAAATGTATCTTGCATTAAATAAAGCGTATAAAGAACTAAAAGATGAAAAAAATGTTTTGGAACAGGAAAATCAAAATCTGCAGGAGGCAGAAAAGGAAAATGATAAGGAAAAAGATGCGGAAGAAAATATACCGCGGGAAGAATGCGTAGCGTGGGCTCCACAGGAAAACAATGCTGCAGATGAGGAGGAAGAGGTATCAGCAGAAGAGAAACAGGAAGAACTAGAAGAATCTGATGATATCGGCAGCGCTGATGATGCTCCAAAAGATCATCAAAGAGAATTAGGGGTATAGTAATCTGACAGTTTTTATGCAAGTTTACAGAAAGGAGATACTGCTTTGGCAGTAATGTGACAAAATGAAGAAAGTACAGGTAGGAATTGACTTAGGAACAACAAATACTTTGGTGAGTACCAATCGCAATGGAAGAATTGACATTATTAACATTGACGGAAAGAAACAGATGCCGTCGGTTTTATATGTTTCTGAAGATGGCAAAGAAATCATAGGAAAAAATGCGTTGAAAAAAGGTAAGAAGGATCCGTTGAATTGTATTCGGTCATCGAAAACCCATATTGGAAGTGATAAAAAATGGGGCATCAGGGATAAGAAATATACCCCTACCGATGTGGCTGAAAAAATTTTAAGAAAGGTGCATGATGAAGTAAGAAGGGAATTGGAATTAGAGGAAGATGATGTTGTTCAGGCGATCATTACCATTCCTGCATACTTTACAGCCAATCAATCGGATGAGACAAAAAAGGCAGGAGAAAGAGCCGGATTAGAAGTGCTCCGTATTATAGTTGAGCCGGTTGCTGCAGCAGTAGCTGTTTCAGATGAATTGCAGGATGAAAACATTGCAGTAGTTGATTTAGGAGGAGGTACCTTTGATGTAAGTATATTAGAGGTGAAGGATGACAAGTATAAAACGATTGCCACCGGGGGATCCAGAGAATTGGGCGGAGATACTTTTGACGGATACTTAGTTTCCTATCTGAAAGAAGTTATTCAGAATGAGACAGGACGTGATCTGTTTGATTATGAAGGTTCTCAGATGGAATATAATGAGTATTGGAGCGTGGATACGAAGATCAGACAGGAAGCAATAAAAGTAAAAGAGGAGCTTTCCGATTGCAGTGAATGTGAAGCGGATTGTGAAGAGCTGTTTGACGGTTATGATTTATATAAAGAAATCACAAGAGAAGAGTTTGATGAAATATGTGAAGAATTATATGAGGCTATCCAGGATTATATTAAAAAAACCATGAAAGACAGTGATTTGTCAGTTGCGGATATTGGCAAGGTATATCTTGTCGGAGGAAGTGGCAGGATTCCGAAAGTAAGGAAAATTGTTGAAAACTTTTTTGGAAAGAAGGTATCTACAGAACAGGATCTGGATATTCAGGTAGCCAAAGGCGCAGGGATTATCGCAAGTGACAAAAGCGGATTTTCCGTGAATTCATCCCAGAGTAAATTTCAGGATATTATTTCCCACTCTATGGGAATTGAGGTTGTTGGTAAAAAGTATTCAGAGATATTAGCCAGAGGAAAGGAATATCCTTGTGAATATGAAAAAATATATAGTACCATGAAAGATAATCAGAGCCGGGTCATCATTAAGGTTTATGAGAAAATAGATGAGGATGTATCGGATGATTTGAAAGAATCTGATAACTTTGATTTTTACGGAAGCTTCGAATTGAAGGATATTACGCTAAAGCCAAAGGGACAAGTAAAGATCAAAGTCAAATTTGATTACGATTTGAGCAGAACATTACAGGTGACAGCGTACGAAGAGGGAAAAGAAGATAAAAAAACAACGGTAGTTTTACATAAGGGAGAGATTGTGGAAGAGGTTTCGGATACACAGGCCAAGCCTATGGACTTTTGTGTGTTGATGGACGCATCTTCCAGTATGAGCAGGGATAACAGAATCCAGGATGCGAAAAAAGCCTGTCATCAGCTTGTGGATTCCATTCTTGATTTATCAGTACATCGCATGAGTATTATAACCTTTGATTCGTTCGCAAAGATTTTGTGTGATTTAACAAATGATGCAGAAAAGCTTGGAAAAATTATTGATGGTCTTAAAACATCGGGTTCGACTGCTATGGATGCGGCGATACAAAACGCAATAAAGGAATTGAAGAATCATGGTAACAGTCAAAATGGACGTGGCATTATACTTATCACGGATGGAGATCCGGATCACAGGAAATGGACACAGGAAGCAGCGGAAGCTGCGAAAAGCCAGGGAATCGTAATTGCGACAATCGGAGTGGCGGAAGCAGAAAAAGCATATCTGCAGAAGATAGCTTCGGATGAGAATTACTGTTATATGATGGAAAATATGGCAGAATTGGCAGAAACATTTGGAAAAGCAGTAGATGATCTACTGCAGGCATAAGGAGGAGAGATTATGGCAGCGCAAGATAAAATTGAAGTCACAAGACAGCAGATCAAAGAGGTATTAAAGTATTCTAATTCAGATGAGATTAAGAGCATGGAAGAGCTCTGTGAGAAGCTGAAAAATTGGGATAATCCCGAAAAGAATATATATCTGAGTCGTTTATTAAAGAATATTGGCATACAACAGAGAGATGTCAGGGAATATCAGGCAGAAATTAAGTTATTAAATCAAAAATGTATTCTGGAAGGGGAAAAGACGGAACAAACAAATTCTGATCCCAAACCGGCAAAACAGGCTGCAGCTCCCCGCAAGAGTGTTGACACTTTGAAAGTAAAAGACAGCAAAAAACAGACATTAGAAAAGGTTCGCAAAGAATATCACAACAAATCTAATGCTTTTACTATGGTGACAGAGGACAAATATGACAAGACCTCTAATTGGAAGTTGTATAAAAACAGCATTGTATCCCAGCAGAATAAATGGATTATCGAGTTTACTGATGACATGGAATTAAACGAAAACCAAATTCTTTTGTTCAGTAAAGATTTCAGCGAAATTATTGCTTTGGGATGTCTGGAAAAGATAAAGAATAAGAAGTATTATGTTTTATTCCCGGAGCAGGAAAATATTGATTATAAGGGAATTCAAGACGGACTGAATAAATTCAAGCTGGTATTTTTTGACAAGAACCAGGAAAAGAAGACATATCGTATGGACGATGTGGAGATTTATTACTCTGATTATGAATGGGAGATGGACCGTCCCCTTTGTATTGACTTTGGTACAAGTAATACGACGGCAGGTTCCTATGGCATTCGCAATGCCGCGGCCGATGAGATTGAAATTGTGGAATTTATTGATGTAACACAGACACCGAACAGAAAGGATGCAAAGCTGTTACCTACGCTTGTTTATGTTGAAAATTGTGAGAACAAAGATGCAATCAAATTTTTGTTTGGCTACGAAGCCAAGAAAAAAATTGAGGAGATGCATTATGAATGTAAAGCGGATTCCTTTTATGAATTAAAGAGATGGATTAGCGCTATGGATCAGGAGGAGCTCATAACGGATGGAGTACATCAGGTATCTGTAAAAAGAAGTGCGATCATAAAAGCGTATCTGGACTATGTTATTGAGCAATCAGAAAGATTTTTTCAAAAGAAATTTAAAAAATTACATTTCTCGGCACCGGTAAAGTTAAAACAGAAATTTTTAGAGGAAATAAAGAAATTATACAACGATCAGGGAAGAGAAATTTTAGAAGACAAAGAAGCCATTGACGAGGGGATTTCGATTGTGTATGGCGAGATTGCACAATTAATCCACCAGAAGGGAATTAATGTAAAGGACGATTCGTTAAAAAACAAAAGTATTATGATCATGGATTGCGGAGGCGGCACGACAGATCTTGCAAGCTGTAAATACAAGGTGGAGTCTGTTGATGGCGTAAAGGCCGGAAGAATCAAATTGGAAACGCAGTTTATTAACGGGAATTCCAATTTTGGAGGTAACAATATTACATATCGTATTATGCAGATATTAAAAATAAAGATGGCTGCAGCGATCTGTCCGGACGAATTCGAAAATGGCGGAAACATTTTTGAACTGATCGATAAAGACGAAAATGAAATATTAGATATTATGGAAAGCAGCAGCTCCTCCAAACAATATAACTCAGAACAGGTAAATGAGGTGTATGCGAGATTTCAGGAAAATTATGAGAAAGCAGAAAAGATTATACCAACCTGCTATAGTGATGATTATATGGAGAAAGCAAAGTTAAAAGTAAAGAGAAATTTCCATTATTTGTGGCATAAGGCAGAAGAAATAAAAATTGAGTTTTTCAAAAGTGACAGCAGAATTAGTATAAGCTTTGGCAACAAGAGCGATAAGGATTATGATCCACAAATTACAATAAGTGATAAGGATAACTATTTCATTTATAAAAAAACAGACTCAAGATTGGAACGGCAGGATGCTCCAATGAAAGACATCAGTATTACCTTTAAGGAAATCAATCGGGTGATCTGCGGAGATATCTATGGCTTGTTATGTGGTCTTTTGGAGAACGACCAGCTCCAGGATCAGGAAATGAAAGTAGAGGATTATGATTATTACAAACTTTCCGGACAATCCTGTAAGATTTCCCTGTTTACCAGTCTTTTAAAGGAATATATTCCGGGAAAGAAACTTCGTGCTGCCAGAAGAGAAAAAAGTAATGAAAACACGGAATCTGAAAAGTTAAAATTGGAATGCGTCAGAGGCAGCATAAAATTTATGCAGGATTGCCGGCGTGGAGAAATTCAGCCTGTTATCATTCCAAATCCGCCAAAGGTGATCTATGATGTGTTATATAAAAGGGAATATGAAGAGACTCGTTTGTATGATCACACAGAAGAAAATGAGATTCAAGTGATTGAGATATTATCGAATGCAGAGGAATTTAAATTTTCCGTGTTAAATAGCCACGGGATAGAAGAAAGAAGTTTTATGCTTAAATTAGGCTCTGCAAAAGAAGAGCAGAGAACCACAGAGCAGATAAAAGATGTTTTATTAAAACAGGTAAAAGCTTCTGAAGAGACGATTATAAAGTTTATTGACACGATAGAAGGAATTGATTTATCGAATAAACCGGGGACGGAAACACGTATTTTGTTTGGGGTTCCATCAAAAGACGGTTATGGCATTCGTATCGGTGTTTTAAAAAAGAGCAGAGAAGGTGAGAATAATGACGATGTTTATACATGGTTAGAGTGGAAGTATGAGAATTTTGAAGATGCGTCAAAAAGCTTCTTTGACGGAAAGCATTAGGAGAAAATATTATGAAGGAATCAACGATACAAATGCAGCGTAAAACATTAAATTTTGTTCCGGGTGAAATTCTGACACGGGAGATGTTGCAGGATCTCTATGATTATCCGAGGAATGCCGTGGAAAATTACTATTCCGCATATTCAGACGGAATATTATATGGTTTAGAATGGAATACAATATCCCCGGAGTGCCACCGGATTACGCCGGGAGCTCTAAAATGGAAAGGAGATATCTTTTTTCTGACAAAGGAAATTGATGTTGAAAAAGCATTCGGAGATACGTTTGAAAATGGCAAGAGATATCAGTTGTTTTTTGTTTCCAAGGGAGAAGAACCGCAACGGGTGGATCAGGGGGTCCGCCATGTATATATGATGCAGTTAGTGGCAGTCAGAAAAGAAGATCCGGATTATGATGAGATTGCTCAAAATGAATATTTATATGCATGTGTATTAAACACGACAGCGAATGGATTGAAATTAGAGTTTAACACATCGGACTGCCTTCCGGGAATATGTGCAGACAATAGCGATATTGATGGCAGGTATTGTTTTCCTATGCCATTGATGTATCAGGAAATTATTCCCATGTTGGAAAACAAAGAAAACAAAACAATGCTGGACTATCAGTTTTTGACTTTATTATATCAGAGAAAGAATCTTCCGATGAAACTTGTGACGTATTATATAAAGGAATATGAAGGTTCCGATGCCATAGCTTCGGTAGACATAAAAAAGTCAAAAGAGTTTTACGAACGTTTTAAAAAGGCTGTAGAGGCATATAAACAAGTGGTTTCCGTAGAAATGGAAAGCAAAAAAGCGGACAATAAAAAAGAAGAAAAGGAAGCAATGTATAGAGAAAGTGGAAGTCTTTAGGATGACCGGGTGGATCATTAACAAAATTTTATATTTTACATCAGGAGGAACTGGTCAATGGTTACATTTATTCCCCCGTATATGGGTGAGGAGATCAAGAGCAATGCAGAACGGAAAATGTATGATGTATTGCAGGAGTTGAATTTAAAGAATGCCTGTGTGCTTCATTCTTTGGGGCTTCCCAGACATCGGACTAAGATTTACGGAGAGATTGATTTTGTGGTGGTCTGTGAGCGGGGTGTTGCCTGTCTGGAGATTAAGGGGGGACGCGTGGAATGTCGTGACGGACAATGGACCTTTATTGACCGGTATGGGACGGAACGGGTGAAGCCGGAGGGACCTTTTGCGCAGGTGACCGGCAATATGTTCAGTCTGCGTGATATCCTGAAGAAGCGTTTTGAAGGAAATCCTCATATGAAAAACATTCTGATGGCCAGCGGTGTGGTATTTCCGGACATTACATTTCATTCTGATTCCCAGGAGATCATCCCGGAGATTATTTATGACCGCACGACGGAGGATATTTCTGAGTATATGAATCAGGTGTTTGACTACTGGCAGCAGAGACAGCACCGGGAGCCGAGCAAATTATCCCCGTCGGATATCCGTGAGGTTGTACAGTTTTTGCGGGCAGACTTTTGTTTTATTCCTTCCCTGAACGACCGTTTGGAGCAGGTGGAGCAGAAGCTGGTGCGTCTGACCAAGGAGCAGGCGCAGCTTATGCAGGCGTTGGGGATGAATGATCATCTGATCGTAGAAGGTGGAGCGGGCACCGGCAAAACTCTTCTGGCTGCAGAGTTTGCGAGACGTCAGCTGGAGCAGGGGGCCAGAGTTCTCTACCTTACTTACAATAAAAATCTTGCACATCATGTAATGCGTTCGCTGCCGGAGACAGATCAGTTAAAGGTAGTAAACATTCATGCTCTTTTTGGTGAATATGTCCCGGTGGATGTGGAGGAGCTGCAAAAGGATCCCCAAAAGTATTTTGCCCAGATTTTACCGGAGAGATTTTATGATTATATCAGCGAGAAACAGTCTACAGATCCGGATGCGGCTGATATGCAGTATGATCTGTTGATCATGGATGAAGGACAGGATATTTTAAAGCCGTTATATTTGTATTCTCTGGACTGTCTGCTGAAAGGCGGGCTGGATCACGGAAAATGGGCCGTATTTTATGATGAGAAGCAGAATATTTACAATCCGGAATATCAGGACGGAATGGATATACTCCGGTCCTATTCCCATACAAAGTTCCGTTTATTTGTAAATTGCAGAAATACGGTACAGATCGGCACATACAGTGCAAAGGCAAGTGGTGTGACGTTTGCGGAATTTATGCGGGAAAATGGGGAAGAGGTAGGAAAGATTTCCTATGAGGATGAAAAGGATTTTGGTGGGAAGATTAAGGAGATAATGAAAACGTTAAGAGAAGGAAAAGTATCTCCCGGAGACATTACATTTTTGTCGCCCAAAAAGTACCAAAATTCGAAACTGGCAACATTAAAGCTTACAGTAAATGAATTGCGGGATGATTTTAAACCGGACCCGTCCGTGCCTGTCTTTGCAACGATACAGGGCTTTAAAGGGCTGGATGCGAAGGTTGTGATCCTTTGTGATGTAGAGGCTTTGCGGCGTGAGACGTTTTCGCAGTATATATATCTTGCCGGGACGAGGGCCCGGACGCTGTTATATATTGTTGGGACGAAAGATTTTTGGGAGGAGCATCAGGTGGAATAAGTGCAATAAAAGGAATTGGATAGACGGTAGAGGATATGATGAAGGCGAGGGAAAAAGGCAGGGAACCGGATCAGAGGGATACTAGGAAAAAATGATCTATTGCCGTTTCTTACACGGCAATTTCCATAATCTGCCTAGTACAAAGCGGCATTTTCCTAATTCATATTGCGAACCCGTTCCCCTCCTGTTATACTGTCGAAAATCACAGCATAACAGGAGAAAATTGGTATGGGACAGGCAGATATTGTTACGAAAGAATATATGAGAGAGCCTCATGTATTTGCAGATGCATTTAATTTTTTATTGTATGATGGCAGACAGGTGATCAAACCGTCAGAGCTTAAGGAACTGGATACGACAGAAATGATGTATATTTTTGGTGGCGGAGCCCCCAAGAGGGGGACGGGTGTGCAGAGGTATCGGGATATTTTGAAATATGTTACGGTTATGAGTGGAGCGAAGGCTGCTTACATTCTTTTGGGAGTAGAGAACCAAACAGATATTCATTATGCTATGCCGGTAAAAAATATGGTTTATGATGCGATGCAGTATGCCGAGCAGGTATCACGAATAGCTTCTGATCATAGAAATAATTCAAATAAGGCAACTATGAGCAGTGCCGAGTTTCTGTCCGGTTTTACGAGAGAGGACAGACTGCAGCCGGTGATTACGCTGGTGGTACATTTTGGAGCAGATCCATGGGATGGACCTACATCGTTGCATGAAATGTTGGCAGTGCAGGATGACACAATACGGAGATATGCACAGGATTATCGGGTGCATATGCTGGATCCCTGCAGAATATCCCAGAATGACTTCAAAAAGTTTGCATCAAGCCTGCGGGAAGTGTTAAACTATATAAAGTATTCGAAGGATGAGAAGGGGCTGGCAAGGCTTCTGGAGGAGGATGAACGCCTCAAGAAGCTGGAGGTAGAAGCCGCCCGGGTAATAGAGACAATAACCCATACAGATTTTGCAATCGATGAGAAAACGGAGGTGGTCAATGTGTGTCAGGCAGTAGAGGATATGATGAAGACGAGGGAACAGAAAGGCAGGGAACTGGGACAGAGGGACATGTTGGTACAGTTAGTCAGGAAGGGACTTCTCAGCGTAGCAGATGCTGCATCTGAGGCAGGATTATCCTGTGAGGCATTTGAGCGTGAGATGAAATCAGGAAAAAACTGATCTAGCAATCTGTGGCATCAGTTGGGGGCAAAATACCTTTTGCCCCCCAATATCATATGATGGCGGATGATAGAAACCAGGTGATCGTATCCTTTGGGACCGTTCTATCGGATCGCTTCCCTGCACAGGCGCTGCAGATAACCGGATACGGATTCGTCTTCTTTCCGCTTGCTGAAATCGTTGCCGATTTCCTGAATAAGCTCTTCGATTTCCTGACAGTAGTATTGATATTCTGACTGTGCGGTATTAAAGAAGGTATTTGCGTGATCGTTGATATCATCCTCCATTTCTGAGATGGCAGAGTGAATATCGGTGATCGTGTATTGGATACTGCCACCTGCCAGAGCTTCGAGGGCACGCAGGAGTCCTCCGTCAGAAATCCGGTTATCGTGTTCTTCCATTTCAACCTGATCCATAAAGTAATCAAATTGATACATTGCATAGAAATCGGCATTTTCGTGCAGCTCTGCTTCAAATAAAGAGGAGAGTGCTTTTTTATTTTGTTTTATCTGCTCCTGCAGCTTTTGAAAGAGCGAAGTTTTCTTGCGGATTTCACAGAGGTTCTGGAGTTTTTCCAATACCTCCGGAGTAAATACATCATGGATCTGCTTGCTGTAATGTTCGGTTGCAGCTTTTGCGATACATTTTGAATCTCCGGGAGAGATATAACGGCGGGCTTCGTTGTAGGCTTTTTCCAGAGCAGCTTTTTTGGCAGCAGTACATTCGGAACGGCTGTCAAAAAAGGTTCCCATAACAGACGAGTCAAAGGAAAGATGATAATGCTCATATATCCGGTATGTTTTCAACCGGTTATGAAACAGGGTTGCCAGAGCGGAATGGGATTCGTGGAAACTGTCATACCCGTTTGCGGCAGCAGCTACACGGGCGGCATCAGCCGTTTCCGGATTCTCTGTGACCGGAAGGGAGATATTTGTCATAGTAATCCCTGCTTTGCGGTACTGTTCCGGTGTGAAAGGATTCTCAATGGAAACATCGCCGATACCAATATATTCAATACCGGGTTTGGAAATAGGAATGGAAAAGCTTTCGTTGCAAAGATAGATCTTTGACTCTTCGTCGTCGATCAGATGGGCAAGCTCCTCCTGATCGGTGGCAATGAGGGACAGCTCTTTTAATAGATTTTCATCCGCTTTGGTGTCGGAAATTACTTTTTTTACGGTTTCTTCTTTTTGCTTCTGCTGCTTTTTCTCTTCCTCTGATAAAGAGATGTAATCCATATGATTAACCCCGAAAACACGGCAGATTTTACGGAAACAGTTATTGTCACCGGAGCCGATCATGCAAAGCTGTTCCGCCTCTGTTTCATAATAGTGCTGCTGAAGCCACAGAAGCAGGTGGTCATCGGTAAAGGCTGCCAGGATCTCGTCGCGGTTGAAATGTTCCCGGAGCTCTTTCATGGAATGGATCGTTGCCCCTTGAAGTGTCAGTGTTACATTCTCAGGATTTTTGATATTTGTTTTTGAAACAGAACTTAATAATTGATTCATCATATACGTTCTCTCCTTTCGCTATGGTTCGTTGTTTGTTTGATAGATGTATCATAGGACTTGAAAATGACAGAAAGTGTCAATATAAAATAGCAAAGAAAAAAATTTTTTGGAAAAAAATTTATAAGAGTTTCATTGATTTTACGGTTCCTTTTTGATACAATCAATATAAGAAAGATCCATTCAGAAAGGTGGGTGATCCTATGGATATGATCGGAAGCATTGCGGATTATTCTATGATGATGTCGCAGAATCAGTTAATGACCAATGTCAGTACAGAGGTACTCAGTATGACGCTGGATTCTTTTCAGGGTCAGGCCAGTGAGGTTGTGAAGATGATGGAATCTTCTGTCCAGCCTTATCTCGGACAAAATATAAATACATATGTATAAAGCGGATGGCACCGTTATATTTTTATAAAGAAAGGGAGAGTAGTATTATGGTAAACAGATTTGTATTGAATGAGACATCTTATCACGGAGCAGGAGCGATCAAGAGCATTGCAGATGAGGCAAAGGGACGTGCATTTAAAAAGGCCTTTGTATGTTCTGATCCGGATCTGGTGAAGTTTGGTGTCACACAGAAGGTTCTGGATGTATTGGAGGGAGCGGGTCTTGATTATGAGTTATATTCGAATATTAAGCCAAACCCAACGATTGAGAATGTTCAGACAGGTGTAGCAGCATGTAAGGCAGCAGGCGCTGATTACATTATTGCGATCGGTGGAGGTTCTTCTATGGATACCGCCAAAGGTGTTGGTATAATTATGGAGAATCCGGACTTTGCAGATGTGCGCAGTCTGGAGGGCGTTGCCGATACCAAACACAAGAGTATGCCGATTTTTGCTGTACCGACGACAGCAGGTACCGCTGCAGAGGTTACGATCAATTACGTTATTACAGATGTAGAGAAGAACCGCAAGATGGTATGTGTGGATCCGCATGATATTCCGGTTGTTGCATTTATTGATCCGGAGATGATGTCCAGTATGCCAAAGGGACTGACCGCAGCGACAGGTATGGACGCTCTGACACATGCGATCGAGGGTTACATTACAGCAGGCGCATGGGAGCTTTCTGATATGTTCCATCTGAAGGCAATCGAGATCATTTCCCGCTCATTAAGAGGTGCTGTTGATAACACACCGGAAGGCAGAGAGGGTATGGCACTGGGACAGTATGTTGCCGGTATGGGCTTCTCTAATGTAGGTCTTGGTATCGTTCATTCTATGGCTCACCCACTGGGAGCACTTTATGATACTCCTCATGGTGTGGCAAATGCGATCATTCTGCCAACAGTTATGGAATATAACGCAGAGGCAACAGGGGACAAGTATAAGTACATTGCACAGGCAATGGGCGTTGAGGGAACAGAGAGTATGTCTCAGGAGGAGTACCGCAAGGCCGCTGTAGATGCTGTTCGTAAGCTGTCTCAGGATGTTGGTATTCCGGCAGATCTCAAGGAGATTGTCAAGAAGGAGGATATTCCATTCCTTGCACAGTCTGCATATGATGATGCATGCCGTCCGGGTAATCCGAAGGAGACATCTGTTGAGGATATCACTGCATTGTATGAGAGCTTGATCTAATATGGCAGGTGATACGTTCTGATCGGTGATCGGATTTATTAAAGCATATATAGTAAAAACGAATAAAACGTGTCTGTGTTATCTTACGATTACCGGGAGATAATGCGGACACGTTTTTTGTCGGAATGTCCCCAAAACAATGGGGTTTATTCCGGGGCTGTACTTGCATTATCGGGAAGATAATGGTATATTTAGAAGCAGTTTAGTAGAATTTACCTATGGAATGGAGGACAATCATGGAAAAAACAATGGAGAAGATTCAGGCATTGGCAAAGGCGAGAGGTTTTATCTACCCTGGATCAGAAATTTATGGTGGACTCGCCAATACATGGGATTATGGTAATCTCGGTGTAGAGCTTAAGAATAACGTAAAGCAGGCATGGTGGCAGAAGTTTATTCGTGAGAATAAATATAACGTTGGTATTGATTGTGCGATTCTGATGAATCCACAGACATGGGTTGCATCCGGTCATCTTGGAAGCTTTTCTGATCCGTTGATGGATTGTAAGGAGTGTCACGAGCGTTTCCGCGCAGACCAGCTGATCGAGAAGTTTGCTGAGGAGAACGACATTGAGCTGGATGGCAGTGTAGATGGATGGAGCAATGAGAAAATGCAGGACTTCATTTCAGAGCACAGCGTGCCATGTCCAACCTGTGGCAAGCATAACTTTACCGATATCCGTCAGTTCAACCTGATGTTCAAGACATTCCAGGGTGTTACCGAGGATGCCAAAAATACCGTTTATCTCCGTCCGGAGACAGCACAGGGTATTTTTGTCAATTTCAAAAATGTACAGAGAACATCCAGAAAGAAAATTCCATTTGGTATTGGCCAGGTTGGTAAGTCATTCCGTAATGAGATCACACCGGGTAATTTTACATTCCGTACACGCGAGTTTGAGCAGATGGAGCTGGAGTTCTTCTGTGAGCCGGATACAGATCTGGAGTGGTTTGCATACTGGAAAGATTTCTGTATTAACTGGCTGCAGACTCTGGGAATTAAGCCGGATGAGATGCGTGTTCGTGATCATGATAAGGAGGAGCTTTCTTTCTATAGTAAAGCAACTTCTGATATTGAGTTCCTGTTCCCGTTTGGATGGGGTGAACTCTGGGGTATCGCTGATCGTACCAATTACGATCTGAGCCGTCACGCAGAGACCTCCGGTGAGGATATGAGTTACTTTGATGATACGAAGAATGAAAAATATATTCCTTATGTAATCGAGCCATCCCTTGGAGCTGATCGTGTGACGCTCGCATTCCTTTGCAGCGCATACGATGAAGAGGAGCTGGAAGGTGGAGATGTCCGTACCGTAATGCATTTCCATCCGGCAATTGCTCCGGTAAAGATCGGTGTGCTTCCATTATCCAAGAAGCTGGGTGAGCAGGCTGAAAAGATTTATGAGACATTGTCCAAAACATACAATTGTGAGTATGATGACAGAGGAAATATTGGAAAGCGTTATCGCCGTCAGGATGAGATCGGTACTCCATATTGTATCACATACGATTTTGACTCGGAGGAGGACGGTGCAGTGACAGTCCGTGACCGTGATACCATGGAGCAGGAGCGCATTAAGATCGAAGATCTGCCAAAATATTTTGAGGGAAAATTTACTTTCTAATATGAAATGTGGCAAAAACGTGTCATGAAAATGAGCACATATGACAAGGAAAAGAGACGGTGATTTTGTTTGTTCGACAAAATCACCATCTTTTTTATGGTTTTGGAGAAAGTGACGGATATGTAATAAAAACTTAATAATCTTTTGTATATTGTGACGATTGAATTGTGTCAGATGCCATGCTAGAATTCCGTCTGTAACAAGAAATCCATTATTATAAGGGGGAATAATCATGAAGACTTCTATGAAGAAAGTACTTTCATTGGCTCTGGCTGGAGCACTTGCACTTACAAGTGTATTTTCTGCAAATGTAGCAGATGCTTCTAATGCCAAGAAGGCAGCCGCTGTTCCTACAGCAAAGCTTTCAATCGCAGCAGCAAAGGATAAGGCAGTTAATGCTTCCACAACAGTAACAGGTGTTGCTGTTTCTACAAAGGGTGCACTTGCCTGCAAGTATGATGCAAAGCTTGCTACAAGTATTGCTTCTGCTTCCGCAGTTGTAGTTTCAGGAGATGCGATCAAGGTTACAGTTACAGCTACTAAGGCCGCTGTAGCATGTACAGATGCAGCAGTTAGCGTATTATCTGCTAATAAAGAGGTCGCTAAAGTTCTTGTAACAATTAAGGGTGCAGCTAAGACAAAGGCTACAAAGTCTCTTAAGTTCAAGAAGAATAAAGTTGTAGTAGCTGCGGGTAAGAGCACAAAGGTTGCTTACACCGTTAAGAAGGTAGCTACAGCAGACGCTGCAAAGAAGGTTACTGTGTCATCTGCCAATAAGAAGATTGCCAAGGCTACTCTTATAAAGGGCAAAAAGAAAGTTAAGGTTTCTGTACCTCGGACCGCTAAGGCCGGCACATCTACAAAGGTAACTCTTAAGTCTGGTTCTAAGAAGGCAGTTCTTAAGGTAGTTGTTAAGAATCCTGCAAAGAAGGTTACTGCAAAGAAATCTACTGTTGTGATCAAGAAGAATAAGACAAAGAAGATTAAAGTGACTGTTAAGGCTAAGAACAACAAGAAGGCTACAACAGATGCTGTTAAGGTTACATCTTCTAACAAGAAAGTTGTTAAGGTTAAGTCCGCAGTAGCTAAGAAGGGGAAAGTTGTTATCACGGTAAAGGCTAAGAAGGCTGGAAGAGCAAAACTGACTGTTAAGGTTGGTAAGAAGAAAGCAGCCGTTAATGTAAGAGTTAAATAATTACATTCTTTTGTGATGAAGCTTAAGGGTGTCGCACTGGTGACAGTGTGGCACCTTTTTTCTTAGCGTATAGGAAAATATTTATAATATCATACGGAGGAAAATGAAATGGAAAAGCCAAGGAGAAAGAAACGCTGGGGGCGGAGAAAAGTACGCTGGGCGGTTATGGGAGCCTGCATGGTATTTGTATGTATTTCTTTCGTGGTTTCTTCTATATGGAGCGATACAAGAAGGTTTTCCAAAGAAAAGGAGCGGAAGGCACAGGTATCCGAGAGAACCTTTGACCCGGCAGAAAAAAAGCGGCCGGAGACAGAGAAAACGGCAGAACCTACGACAGAGCCGACACGAAAGCCGGTGGACAAAACATTGCAGATCTATACTTATCTGCAGGGACCGAAGTCGTGGAATCAGGGGATTGACTGGTCAGGAGAGTGGGGAGAGAGCTATATGGATGGGGGATCCTTTGGCGGGTTTGGCTGCGGACTGTGCTGTATGGCAAATATTTATTCTTCTTTGACACCATATCAGTGTTCTCCGGTGGATATGTACCGATATGCCAAGAAACATACAGGTTATGGAGGTGGTATGGCGATTGACTGGGGATATATCCGCAGGGGATTGACTTCGCTGGGACTGCATTGTCATGTGGAGCGGAAGCAGGAAACATATCATGAGTTCCGGGAGAATATCCGCAAGTCAAAATGTGCCATTGTGCTGGTTTCCAGTGCAAATTCTACCGTACACTGGAAGAACACGCCGGGACACTATGTGACGATCTTTGAGTTTCAGGAGAAAACAGAAAAGGTATTTCTGGCGGATTCCGGAGATCCGGATCATAACCGGAGGTGGATCCATTTGAAAAAGGTATACTGGTCTTTAAAGACAGCAAGTAATTGGCAGTATCTGGTGGTCAGTGGCTATGATAAACAAAAGGATCATTGGCATCACAAGAAGGCTGACGGTACATGGAACCGCCCTTCGTATCTGAAGGCGAAAAGCTGATCCTGTAACAGACGGGAACGGCAGCAAATCAGAAGATACGGTAATGGGGCAGAGGAATCCCAAGCAGCAGGTAACGCATCAGATCAAACAACAGGATGGCAGGACCGGAAAGAAGGAACCACAGGGAGCTGTTCAACAGGCAGATCTGTCCTTGAAGATTAAAAGGATGTCCGGTATAATCCCATACATTTAAATGGAGCTGGCGGTTGACCAGGACTCCGACCAGATATTCAATGCCGGTGATCATGATTCCGCACAGAAGCATTTGCAGCAACAGGGAGAGACGCCCCTGAAAGAGGGATTCAATGAAACCGATCAGCAGAAAACAGATCCCCGCTGTAAAAAACATAGAGATGTGGGAATATCCGCGATAGAGGATTTCGATACCGCAGTAAAGAAATCCTCCGGTAAAAAATATAATGGAATATGCCTGAAGAGAAGAAAGAGCCATATAAATACCATACCTTTCTAATGTAAATGATTGACAGAATTAGTATGATATTTTTTGTTTTTATTTATACCTGTCTATTGAAGAAATGGACTGGAATATGTTACACTGTATAAAGGTATGCTTTTTGGATAAAAGTAGCTTATAAAAAGAAGCAGAGGTATTACAATGAACTACAATATATTAAATAAAGCAGATGAAGTGATCCAGGCAAAAATTAACGGGGATGAGATCAAGGGAGCCAGTCTCTGTGTGATCCATAAAGGGGATACCGTATATTTCCGTCAGTTTGGTATGGCGGATGTGGCACGGAATATTCCGATGACAAAGGATTCGATTTTTCGCTGTTATTCTATGACAAAGCCTGTTACGGCAGCAGCGGTGATGTCGGCAGTAGAGAAAGGGCTGATCTCGCTGAGTGATACGGTGGATATGTATCTGCCGGGATTTCGTGATCAGAAGGTTCTCAAGGACGGAAAGCTTGTTCCGGTTGAGCATAAGGTAACACTCCAGAATCTGTTAGACATGACAGCAGGAGTGACCTATCCGGATGCCAGTTTTCCGGCCGGTACATATATGCAGAATATGATCGATCAGTATTATGCGGATCTGGAGGCAGGAAAGCCAACCACGACGTATGATCTGGCGAATCTGATCGGTCAGCAGCCACTGGAGTTTGAGCCGGGAGAGGGCTGGAGATATTCCTTCTGTGCTGATGTGCTGGGAGCAGTGCTTGAGGTGGTTACCGGAAAGACATATGGGGAATACTTAAAGGAAACGATATTTGAACCGCTGGGTATGGTGGATACGGACTTTTATGTGCCGGAGGACAAGCAGAACCGCTTTATGGAGAATTATGAATATAAGCCGGAGAGCGGCACATTAGAGCCATGTACCTGGCAGCATCTGGGCTTATCCTATATGCACAAAAAGAAACCGGCATTTGAGTCCGGTGGGGCAGGTCTTGTATCGACGGTTGAGGATTATTCCCGTTTTGTGCAGATGATGATGCATGGGGGCAGCTACCGCGGTGTCCGCATTCTGGGACGCAAGTCTATTGAGCATATGAATATGAATCATCTGACACCGCAGCAGCTTCAGATGTATGACTGGGAGTCGTTACGGGGATATGGTTATGGTGATCTGATGCGTCAAATGATGGATGTACCGGCTTCTTATGGTCTGGGCTCTGTGGGAGAGTTTGGCTGGGATGGATGGCTTGGCTCTTATGTAGCGATGGATCCGGCAGAGGATCTGGCGATCATCTATGTGATCCAGAAATGCGGTGGCAATGGTTACCGGGATGTACAGGTGCTTCGCAATATTATTTACAGTGCGCTGTAGGGGTAGCTTCGGATATCTGTCTTTTGGAAGGGTGTGGTTACAGGTATGAAGATCATACAGGGAAAACAGGCAGTCGTGACGCAGATCAGGACAAGGACAGCAGAGCAGGGGAAGCCGGCAGAAGCTGTCTGCCGGGGAGTTTCAGATCCGGTATACCAAAAGCTTCATTACCATAGTGTGCAGACTGCGGCAGGACGGGAGACCGTGCCGGTAGTTCTTAATGGAGAGCCGGTGGATCAACAGGACGGGGGTGTGCCGGTTACGGCAAGCGTCAGTGATGCAGGGGCGACGAAGCCGGTGATCGAGGAGAGACATCTGGTATCCATACAAAAGGAAATGACGTTGCAGGAGTTGTTTCAACAGGAGAAGGAATAGAGGAGAAGAACGGCAATGGTAGATCATATATTACGGCTGGATATAAAGCCGGTCAGAACGTATAACGATGGAAGGCAGCGCAAAACAACGCTGACCTCCTTTGAAAAGGTTCTGAAAAATAAAGAGAGTGGGATTCAGGACAGCACAGGAACATCTGCACAGAAAACAGAGACGCAGAAGGATGTCGGGGCATCGGAGACAGAGAAGACCGGTCAAAGCAGTTCCGATACCCATAAGGTGGTTTTTTCTGATCCGGTGACAGGACAGGCTGTTACTTATGAGGATGTGGCAGCAGCTGACACGTCGGAGAACACGACCCGGACGGGGAGCGCATCAGCAGCATCCCGGACGACAACAGCGGATTCCATGAAAAAGACAAAGTATGATTCGTGGTTCCGGAAGGCGGCACAGAAGTATAATGTTTCCGAAAGCCTTCTCAAGGGGATTGCAAAAGCGGAATCCAATTTTAATGCCAAAAGTGTTTCCAGTGCCGGGGCAATGGGAGTGATGCAGCTGATGCCTGCCACAGCGAAAAGTCTTGGTGTGACAGATCCCTATGATGCCGGCCAGAACATTATGGGAGGAGCAAAGTGTATTTCCCAGAAGCTCAAAGAATTTAACGGGGATGAGAGAATGGCACTGGCTGCTTACAATGCCGGCAGTGGAGCGGTAAAACGATATGGTGGCATACCTTCTTACTGCAAATCATATGTTAATAAGGTACAGAGCTACAAAAAGGCATATGAGACAGCCGGAGCCGTGTGAGAGCAGGGCGGCGGACAGACACATATGCCGGAGGATATGCTGACACAATGTATTAAGGGGAATTGACAATGAAAAAATATATAATCTGGGACTGGAATGGAACGATTGTCGATGATGCAGGTATTGCGTTGGACGCAGTCAATGATATGCTCCGGGAGCAGCACAGACCGGAGATTACCTTAGAGGAGTATCGCAATGCAATGGATACTCCTATTCTTCGTTTTTATGAGCAGTTTTTTGATATGAAGGCAACGGATTTTAACTGGATCACCGAGCGTTTTCAGGGTTATTATGAGAACCATAAGGATCAGCTCAGGCTGCATGAGGGGGTAGAGGGGTTATTGGAATACTGCCGCCAGAAGGGATGTCATCAGATTATTTTGTCCTCTTCCGCCACAAGGATCATTCAATTTTATGCGAAGCTGTTTGGAGTGGCAGATTATTTTGAGGCAGTGCTTGGAGCAGACGATCTGCTGGCAGCAGGAAAGATAGAGCGGGCTGTGGAGTATTTTGAGCAAAATAAAATACCAAAGGCAGAGACAGTCATGATCGGTGATTCGGTTCACGACTTTGATGTGTCTCAAGCCCTTGGTATTGATTGTATTTTAATGAGTGGCGGCCATCAGGATCTGCAAAGTCTGCAGTCATGCGGATGCCCGGTCATTACTTCTTTTCAGGATCATTCCATCCCTGGATTCTGAGTCCCTTCGGATAATGGTTTTTCAGAAGTCCATTCCGGGCCTTGCCCCAGCCGAGAGTGCAGCCTTCATAGCAGACCAGGGTCCACCCCTTCCAGGTGTCAGGACATGAGATGGTTTCCCCCTGGAGATAGCGGCAGGCATCCTCATAGATGCAATCGAGACTTTGCTGTGCGTCCGTTGGAACCAAAGTCTTTGCCAGCGCATGAGCCGGTTCAAAGCGGTTTTTCTTGCGGGTTCCAAGATGAAGCCCGGTTCGCAGAACCTTCAAACCGGCGAGGGACGGAACCGGAGCCGGGATCAGATAAAGCTCGTCCCCGAATAATTCCATTCTGCCGCCGGCAAGGGCAGGATATGGAGAGAATGACGTGTTTAAATAAGTATCTTTAAATTCGGTAAAGTCTGTCAGTTCAGGCTTTTTTTTGTTTTGTTTCCCTTTTTTCTTTTTGCCTTTGGAAGAATTTTTGGTCCCTGCGGCAGCGTCGCAAAGCAAAGAGACCGGGAGCGGTGTACCGGATTTTTGGAGACGTGCCGCAAAATGACCTTCTCCACGAAGCTTATGAGGCCAGAGGCGGAGTACCTTAGAAGAGATCTCGTCCGGAAAAATGCCTGCAAGCCCATCAGACAATCCGGCATATCCTGGAATATCGGCTACCTGTCGGCCCAGAGAAGTTTCATGCCAGTCAGTCAGTGTGTAATCGGGATGTGTTTCCAGAAACCACTGGATCATTGCTTCGTCCTCCTCAGGTGCGAAGGTACAGGTGGAGTAGACAAGGACTCCGCCCGGCTGCAGCATCTGATCGGCATGCTCCAGGATCATTTTCTGGCGGTCTGCGCAGAGGGCGACATTGTCAAGACTCCATTCTTGAATGGCAGTATCATCCTTACGGAACATGCCTTCTCCGGAGCATGGAGCATCTACAACGATGCGGTGAAAAAACATAGGGAAATGAGATGCCATATTTTCGGTGGATTCGTTACACACCAAAGCATTTGGAATTCCCATGCGTTCGATATTCTGGGAGAGGATCCGGGCGCGGTTTGGAAAAATCTCATTGGAGACCAGCAGACCGTCCCCATGCAAAAGCGCGGCAATATGGGTGCTTTTGCCGCCGGGAGCCGCACACAGATCACAGACCAGCTCTCCGGGCTGTGGGTCCAACAGGCTTACCACGGACATGGCACTGGGCTCCTGGATATAATAAGCTCCGGCCTCATGAAGAGGATGTCTGCCGGGACGATCCTCCGGCCGGAAATAGTAACCGTCCGCTGCCCATGGAACAGGTTCCAGTGGAAAGGGAAGTGTCTTGCAGTCCTGAAATGGATTACGCCGGAGCCCGTAGGCCCGCGGCGTATCATACGACTGTAGAAAAGCTTCCCACTCTGATCCGAGAAGTGGTTGTCTTTCCCGGAGAAAATCAGGTGGTAATATTTTTGGCATAGTCAGTCTCCTATTAGATCAGATCAATGATATCAATATTATCTCCTGTAATACCAACCTGTGCGCCGTCAGCTGCCTCAGCAGAATCCGGATGGGCAATGAGCCATTTGTTTCTTGCCCAGAGATATTTATCATTGTCATTTGCCACTGTGATCTCAGGGGCATCCTCGTTGGTTCCCTTTGGGAGAACGATCACAACACGGAAGCCCTCGCCCTTTTTGGCACTGCATGGTGCGTAGTGAAGGGTAGTGGCGTAAAGCTCAACACCGGTTCCCTTTGGACAAAGGAAAGCTTCTGTCCTGGATGAGTCAATCTTGCCATCAACGATATCCTGCTGTCTTGCCACCAGAAGGATTGCATCATCTGCCGCAATGTCGATCTCACTGTCTCTGTGATACTCAAAGCAGTTGAGCTTGGTATTGGTACCGTTACAGTAACCGATCTCGATTGGCATACCGCCATAGCAGTTATCGCGAAGCTGTGCGTAAGCAGGAGTATCCTCAAGTTCTGCAACAGACGGAACATAAACTACGCTGTCTGCAGGCTTCGGTGTACCTGCCTCCAGACGCTCCAGGAGCAGTTTGTAATCATAGCCATCTACAACTCGTCCGTATGTACGGAATGCATCATCAAATACTGATTGGATCTTCATATAATATTCCTCCATTTCTGTGCCTGAAAGGCCGTTTGTTATATTTATAATTGTACCATATTTTTTGTGAAGAGGGAATGCTTCTGGGAGAAGTTTGCTATTGCCATATGGAGGGGATAAAGATATAATATAAAAGAATATGTAAAGATAGAGATACTACAGCGGTAGAAAACTCAAAGGAGTGTGAAACTTCATATGAGAATTGCATTGGGACAATTAAATATGGTGTGGGAGGACAAAGAGTTGTCCTTGCAAAAAGCAGAAAAACTGATGGAACAGGCATCGGCACAGAAGGCAGATATCCTTTTTTTCCCTGAGATGTCTTTCACGGGCTTTTCGATGAATCTGGCAAAGATCGGAGAATCCGGAGAGGCTTCGGATACGGTTCGTCAGATGAAAGAGCTGGCAGTCCGGTACAAAATGGCTGTGGGCTTTGGATGGGCAGCATTGCCGGAGCCGGGGCAGGAGAAGGGAACAAATCGTTTTACCTTACTGGACAAGGATGGACAGGAGCTGACGGAGTATGTCAAGCTGCATCCGTTCCGGTATGGAGGGGAAGCGGATGTTTATCAGGGAGGAGATCAATTGGTAACGGTACCGTTTTGTGGACACCGGATCAGCTTGTTTGTATGTTATGATCTGCGGTTTCCTGAGATATTCCAGGCGGTATCGGATCAGTCTGATCTGATGGTAGTTATTGCGGACTGGCCGGCTTCCCGTGCAGACCACTGGCTGGCTCTGCTGAAGGCACGAGCCATTGAAAACCAGTCTTATATGGCAGGGGTAAATTGCGTGGGAGATATTGACGGGCTAAGCTACAGTGGTGACAGCAGTATATTTGATCCTCTGGGACAGATGATCGGTACATTACATGGGCAGGAAGGGATCGTTGTCTGTGATATTGGAGAGGATGCAGAGAGACTCCGGCAGAAGTTTCAGATGAAGTGTGACCGCAGAAATGATTTTTATATACAGCAATACGAAAAAATAAGGAAGGTACAGAGTTTATGAGTAAATATGAGATGGCAGTGAGGATTTCCCAGGTGCAGAATCTGGTAGAGGAAAGAAAATATCGGAAGGCGGCAGCAGTGCTTTCGACGATAGATGTGCGTCAGGTGAAGTCCCAGTCGGAGCTGCAGACATTTGCAGAGGTTTATGTAAAGACGGAGCAGTTTGAAGCAGCAAAGGCAATCTATCTGCGGATCTACAAAAGAAACAGAAATAAAAAGGTGCTGTACCGTCTGATCTATCTCGCCATTCGGACCAATCATCTCGACGAGGCAGAGGAGTTTTATGAGGAGTTTCAGGACCTCAATCACAGTGAGCAGGAGAGCCTGATCCTGCGTTATCGTATCGATAAGGCAAAGGGAGTACCTTTTAACCGCCTGATCGAGACGCTGGAGAGACTCAAGGAAGAGGATTATGTAGAGGAATGGGCATACGAGCTTGCAAAGCTGTATCAGAGAGCCGGCCGGGAGGAAGAATGCCGGAGAGAATGTGAAGATATCAAGCTCTGGTTTGGTGACGGAGAGATTGTGGAGCGGGCACAGGCGCTGCTTGATTATCTGGATGAGGATGAAACGATATACTATGAAGATAGAGATTATACAGTAGATCCTCCGGAGGAACCAAATCCGGAGGATACCGGTTCTCTGCCGGATCTGGGACCGGAGCTGATGAGGCAGGAAATCGAAAAAATGAAAAAGAAAAAACGTGAAGAGAAACGCCGGGAATATATAGAAGACGCTGATGATGAGGACGAGGATTTTGTAGACGATTACGATGACGAGACGGAGGACGAAGAGCTTTTAGTCGCACCGGAGGAGATCACACAGAAGGCGAAGGGTGGATTTCATCTGCTGAGAGGTCTTTGGAAGCACGGAGGCAAAGACAGGACGGAGGAAGAGACTACAGAGGAAGAAAATCTGCAGGAGACTTATCCGGAGGATGAGGAAGCAGCCGATATGGTGCCTCAGACCACTGAACCGGCGCAAAACAGTAATGAGGAAACGGACGAGGCGGCGGCAGCCGTGGAGCCGGTATCTGCCGGGGAGGATGATCTGGATCAGTGGAGACCGGAGACTTCCGAGCGGACGGAGACAGCGCAGAGTACCGTTGCTCCGATGAGCCAGGAAATGAAAAATACTCTGGCGGCAGCCGTGGAAAATGTGCTGGCGGAGCAGGCAGCAGCGCAGGAGGAGACGGAAAAGCCGGAGAAGCCATCCCAGTCAGGTTTTGGTATTACCCAGGATCTGGCAAAAGAGATCACAGCGATCTTTGAGGCAGAAAAGAGAGAACAGCTGAAGGAGAAGGCAGTATCTGTTGTGGATGATGCCGCCGGAAGGATCAGCGATGTACCAAATCTTGCTTCGGACGTACTTGGCCGTATGACACAGGCGGTTCAGAGCAAGGTTGGAAAGACATATATTCCAATGGATGTATCGGAACCGGCAGAGGAGACAGCAGATGCGGAGACGGCTCCGGCTGAGGCTGTGGAAGAAGCAGACACAATTGCCGCAGAGCCGGAGGGCGTAGAGGAAGTTCAGCGTCCTGTCGGAATGGAGGAGATCGTATCCTCCGGAGTTCTTCCGGTGAAGGAGGATGACGTTACCATGATCGAACTGGATCAGATCATGCCGGAGCCTGATATACCGGAGCTTCGTCAGGTGATTCCGGAGGACAGCCCGGAGCTTGGCAATCTGCCGGAGCTGGAGGAGGATGAGCTGCCGACGACCAGAGCACTTCATCATTCCTTTAATGACATTTTGACATTGATCGCCGGAGAGCTGGAGCCAAAGCATTTTGTACTGATGGGTGAAGGAGAGGACAAGATTATCGGTATCACGAAAAAAATAGTTCGTGTCAATTATGAGAAGGGCTTTCTTTCTACCAACCAGATTGCAAAGATCAGTTCTTCCCAGTTAAATCAGATGGATCTGTTAAGAGTATGTAACCAGATCAAGGGAAATTGTCTCCTGATCGACAATGCATCTGAGCTGGCATTTTCCACGATCACAAAGATTTTTGCCGTGATGGATGCCTTCCGTGGGGACTTTATTGTGGTTCTTGCAGACGATGGAAACACATTGGATGAGCTGTTCCGCGTGGCTCCGGCACTGGCAAGACGTTTTGAATATGTAATTGATATTGGACAGTACAGTGAGGAGGATTATCAGTAAATGGCAGGAGAGGAAATACATGTAATCGGTCATATTAATCCGGATACGGATTCGGTATGCTCTGCAATTGCCTATGCGGCGTTCAAGCGGCAGATGACAGGCAAAAACTATACAGCAAAGAGAGCCGGCCAGATCAACTCGGAGACACGCTTTGTGCTTCAGAAGTTTGGGGTGCCGGAGCCGGAATATCTCAGCGATGTACGGACGCAGGTATTTGATATTGATGTGGTCCAGGTGCCGGGCGTGGGGAGTGATATTTCCCTGAAACGTGCATGGGAGATTATGAAGGAGGGTGGTCTGGCAACGCTGCCGGTGGTTTGCAAAAATGGCCAGCTGGAAGGTCTGATCACCATAGAAGATATTGCGAAATCTTACATGGATGTTTATGACAGTTGCATTATTGCCAAGGCAGAGACCCCATTCCGCAATTTGATCGAGACACTGGAGGGAGAGATGATTGTCGGAGACCCGGATGAGATCATTCAATCGGGAAAATGTCTAATCGCGGCCGCGAATCCGGATCTCATGGAGAATTATATTGAGAAGGATGACATTGTGATTCTGGGAAATCGTTATGAATCCCAGCTTTGTGCCATTGAGATGGGGGCAAAATGTATTATTGTGTGTGATGGTTCGCTGGTATCCTTTACGATCAAAAAGCTGGCGGAGAGCAAGGGCTGTTTTATCATCAAGACGCCATATGACACCTACACGGCAACACGACTGGTCAATCAGAGTATGCCAATCCGTTATTTCATGAAACAAAAGGCGTTGATCACATTTCAGCGCAATGATTATGTGGATGATATCCGGGAGACCATGGCCAAAAAACGATATCGTGATTTCCCGATTATGGATCTCAACGGCAGTTATTATGGTATGATCTCCAGACGAAGTCTGTTGGGGGCCCGCAAAAAGCGTCTGGTGCTGGTGGATCATAATGAAGTGACACAGGCGGTAGACGGTCTGGATGAGGCAGAGGTTCTGGAGGTGATCGACCATCACAGAATCGGCAGCTTGGAAACCATGAATCCGGTATATTTCCGCAATCAGCCATTGGGCTGTACGGCAACGATCATTTATCAGATGTACCGTGAGCAGGAGCTGGAAATCAGCAGGGAAATTGCCGGACTGCTTTGTTCTGCAATTCTTTCTGATACGTTGATCTTTCGTTCCCCGACATGCACGGAGACGGATAAAAAGGCGGCATATGCACTGGCGCAGATCGCCGGGATCGAGCCGGAAAGCTATGCGGCGGAAATGTTTGCCGCAGGGAGCAATCTGTCTGCTAAGACTCCGGAGGAAATATTTTATCAGGATTTCAAGAAATTTGTAGTAAATGACGTATCCTTTGGTGTTGGACAGATCAATTCCATGACCCAGAAGGATCTGGAGGATGTCCGGGAGCGGATGATACCGTATATGGCAAAGGCGCTGACGGCGCATTCCATTCCGATGCTGTTCTTTATGTTGACGGATATCCTGCAGGGAACCACAGAGCTGCTTTGTGCAGGTAACGGAGCGAAGGAGCTTGCACTGGAGGCTTTTCATCTAAAGGACGATACCGATCAGATTATTCTGGAAAACACGGTGTCACGAAAGAAACAGCTGATTCCGGCACTGATGCAGGCAATCCAGCAATAATCAAAGTAAATTGTGTAAAAGATATTTTTCACAAAGTCAGTACAGAGGGGATATTGCGCAGATCTGACTGGAAATTGTAAGAAAATTGACAGAGATTTGACATAAACAGGGAATAAACTAATTATGGTAACCATTAAATTTATCATAAATCGCAAAAAAAGGGGGAGAGAAAGCGATATGTTTCAAGGGGAAAAAAGAAAACAAAAAAACAAAAGAATGTCAATGATGCTGGCAGTTATCATGCTGGCAGTGCAGCTGCTGGGAGCAATACCGGTAAGAACTGCTTCAGCTGCAAGTGACACGGCAGATCTCCGGATTATGTTTACCACCGATCTGCATGGACAGGTTGTGGATGTGGATTATTCAAAGGGAACCTTATTTGCCAATGGGGGATTGACAAAGGCTTCTACTTTGCTGACACAGGCGAAAAGTGAAGTGCCGGATGGCAATACACTTTTATTTGATCTGGGTGATGTAATGTATGATTACACCACAGATTATATTTATGAGCATGACCAGAATGAGATTCAGCCGATTTATCAGGCGATGGCATCATTAAATTATGATGCGATCATTTTGGGAAACCACGATTATGAGTATACACTTCCTTATATCCAGAAGCAGTATGAAGCAACCGGACTGAAGGATAAGGTAATTGCATCAAACATTACGGATGCGGTGACAGGAAAACATGTTTTTAATGAGAACAAGATCATAGAAAAAACACTGACAACAGCAGACGGATCGCATGTAACGGTTAAGGTGGGTGTGATCGGAGAGTCAATCCCGACATTATCCAAAAAGAGATGTGATTATACCGGCGTACTTGCCGGAGAGGATATGGTTGCCAATGTACAGAAGGAGACCAAAAAGCTCAAGGATGCAGGCGCAGATGTGGTTGTTGTGCTGGCACATTCCGGTGTGGGAACAGAGCAGCCGGCTTTGATGGATGAAAATGTGGGATATGCCCTGACAAAGATTGACGGAGTGGATGCTGTTTTATGTGGTCATAAGCATTCCAACTTCTGTGCAGACGGTACGACATATTATGATAAATACGAAGGTGTTGATACCAAGAACCATCTTGTGAATGGCAAAAATCTTGTGATGGTAGCCAACAGCGGACGGGGAATCGGCGTGATCGATCTGGGAATCTCTCCGGATAAAAGAATTGTAAGCAGAAAGTCGCAGATTCGCAAAACAAAGACCAATACGGCAATTGACCAGAAGATAGCCGCATATATGGATAAATGGGGTGCTACATTTGCAGCGGACAGTACAGAGGTGCTTGCGGAGCTCAAGTCCGATGCCAGATGGCAGAATTATCTGGGTACGCTGGAGGACAGCAGCCCGATCCAGCTGTTAAATGATATGGCGATTTCCTATGGTATGGAATATCAAAATAATGATAATACGGATTGTAAGGGGCTTCCGGTAGTGGCTGCTTCGAGATATTCCCGGTATGGTGCGGGAAGTGGTCTGGACTATTATGATATTAAGGATTATTTTACCAGTGCAGATCTCTATCAGTTAATGAACTATAGAATACAGCTCTGGCGTTATAAAGTGACCGGAGCACAGTTGCGGGAATGGCTGGAATGGTCGGCAAGTGCTTATGAAACAGCCGGTAACAATGTGGTATCCGGACCGGCGATCAGCAGTAGTCCGGCACCGGAGGAAACACCGGAGATCACGGCTTCCGGGGAACCATCTGTGACACCGGAGACATCCGGAAACCCGGAACAGACGCCGGAGGTATCAGATGTTCCGGACGTGACAGCCGGGCCGGAAACGACGCCTGAGGCTGTGGAAACAGCGGCAGTAATGGAAAATCCTTTTGAGACGCAGAAATTATTAGCAGGAAATAAAGGGATATCACAGACAAGTGATCTGTTGGCGGGCATTCTTAATTATAAAGGCTCAAGACCTCTGCAGTATTCTCTGCGGGAAATGTATCTGACAGATCTGAGCCGTTTCTATATTCTCGATGGTGTGGAGTATACGATTGATACCAGCGTAGCACCACGTTATGATTATGATGGCAAAAAGATTAATGATACCTGGCGTGTTACCAGCATGACCAGAAACGGGCAGGATATTAAGGACACGGATCAGTGCCTGCTGATCGTCAACAGACTGGATACTACAGCAGTACCGGAAATGTTCAAGGTGGAGGCGATGACCAAGCTGAGTATGGCTGATACCAGAGATTATTTCAAAAAATATCTGATGAAGCAGGCAGAATGTGGTACGCTGGGAAATCTGGAGGATAATAACTGGAATGTAAAATATTCCGATAAGTATTATTACATACTGAAAACAGGATCTGCAGCACAGGACATTGTAAATGCGAGGTCCTGGATTAAAGAAAAGCTAGATTCCTCTGAGGATTTTGATTATTACAGAGCCAGACTGGATGCGATGGATCTGGCGGATCACAGTGGACCGGACTTGAATCTGGCAGCATTGACAGAGATCGAGACAAACCATCCGGTTAAGGTAGCCGTTCAGGCAACAGACCGCTCAGGAATTGTTTCGCTGTCCTATCTGAGTGGAAAGTATCTGGCAGATTCCATTGCCTGGAATAATGCCAAGGCAGTTCAGAACGGTGTTTTTGCGGCTGACAAGAATACCATATATTCGGTTAGAGCAGTGGATGGACAGGGAAATGTAACGATCCGTTATATCAGGATCAATAATATCAATGAAGGCATTCTGGAGGCACCGAAGGTAGATACCTATACCAATCGTAAGTCATATATTTCCGGTAAGGCAGAACCTGTAACAACGATTTATTTCGAGTTGGAGGATTCGACGGTTTATAAGACTACGGTAAATGATAACGGTTCTTTCAAGTACGCTTTGCCACCACAGAATGCGGGCAAGAAAATATTTGTCTATGTAAAGGATGATGAGGGGCGCTGCAGTGCCAGAACCGTTGTCACGGTAAAGAGAACCGGACCGAACAAGCCGGTAATGGAGAAACTGACTACGGCGGTCAGAACGGTGACCGGAGAGATCAATGATAAAAATGTATATCCGTTCTTTATTCTGGACAGCAAAAAAACAGTATTTATGCAGGATGACGGAACAGAAGAACTGTATAAGCAGTGTGAGCTTTATAACAAGGATTATACGGTAGAGAAGATAGCAATGAATATTGCAAGTGATGGCAGCTATACATTTTCACTGCCGTATCTTCTGACAGCAAAAACCGAGGTGAAAATGCGTACCGTGGACGTTGCAAACCGTGTCAGCATGGGTACCAAAAGAGTCGTGAAGCAGACGGTTCCGGCAAAGCCGACCATGCAGACAGTGACAAATCTGTCTACCAAGGTAAAGGTATTCTCTGAAGAGAAGTGTAAAAGCGCTACGATCACAGTGGGCAAAAAGAAGTATAAGATCACCAAGAAAAAATATGTGGCTTCCAAGAAAATGTACCGTTACCAGAGGAAGATTACGAAGACCAATTCCGGAGTGAAGGTAAATGCATATCTTACCAATACAAAGGGAAACAGTCCGGTATTAAAGACAAAGAAAATAGAGGTTGTGCCGGATACTCCGAAGGTGGATAAGCTGAAAGCCGGTCTGAAAAAGGTTACCGGTCATGTTGATGTGGTCGGAGATGGAACAGAAGCCGATGGTGTGACCGTGGAGAATACCAATACCAAGGTATTTATCCTTGTCAATGGAAAGAAGTATATCGCTTCCATTGATTTTGGGGGCAATTATACGGTGAAGCTCAAGAAGCCTTTGATATCAAAAGATAAGGTAATCGTAAAAGCAAGAAATAAAAAGGGCATGGGAATCAAGAAAAAATATATTGTGAAATAGTATGTTGATTCGCAGGAATATGAAAAAGAGGGACTTTTAATTCCCTCTTTTTTTTGTTGAAACTGTAATGAGATTGTAAGATGCGGATGCTATAATGAGCCTCAGAGAAAATCAAAAGGAAAGAGAGGAATAAAGATGGAAATATTAAAAACCATAGATTTATGTAAACAGTATGGGGAAGGGGAAAACGAAGTACACGCACTGGATCATGTTTCAATCTCGGTGGAGGAGGGAAAATTTATTGCAGTGGCCGGTTCCTCCGGTAGTGGAAAATCTACGCTGTTAAATATGCTGGGAGGTCTCGACAGACCTACCTCCGGAGAAGTCCTGGTGCGGGGAAAAGAAATTTTTAAAATGAATGACGAGGAGTTGACCATTTTTCGCCGCCGTAACATCGGCTTTGTATTTCAGAACTATAATCTGGTTCCTATCTTAAATGTATATGAGAATATTGTGCTGCCCATTGAGCTGGACGGCAGCAGGATTGATGAGGAGTATGTGAATACGATCATACGGACACTGGGGCTGGAACACAAGATTACCGCAATGCCAAATCAGCTTTCCGGAGGACAGCAGCAGCGTGTTGCCATCGCCAGAGCTCTGGCAGCGAAGCCGGCGATCATTCTGGCAGATGAGCCTACGGGCAATCTGGACAGCCGGACCGGAATGGATGTGGTCTCTCTGTTGAAGGTGACCAGCCGGGAATTTCATCAGACCATTGTAATGATCACACATAATGAGAAAATTGCACAGATGGCAGATCAGGTGATCCGGATTGAGGATGGAAAAGCAGAGGCAGGTGAGGTATCGTGTTAAAAAATAATAATCAGGAGGTGCTTCGTCGCCTCAGCAGACGATCCATGAAAGCAGAACGTACGAGAAATTTTTTTGTAGTGCTGGCGATCATTTTGACCACATTTATGTTTACGTCTGTATTTAGCATTGGCGTCAGCCTGATACAGAATCTGGGGATTCTGCAGATACGAAATCTGGGATCGCAGAGTACGATCTGGCTGGAGCAGCCATCAAAACAGCAGATGGATCAGATCAGGAAGATGCAGGATCTGCGGGCTATGGGCGTGCAGGTCAGTGCCGGCAGCAGAAAGGAAACTTCCGGAGAAAAAACGGTGGCGTTGTGGTATTACGATACGGCAGAATATCAGAAGAATTTTATTCCGGCGATTAGCCGTATCCATGGAACATATCCGGAGAAGCAGGACGAGATTATGATGTCGGAGACGTCTCTTGCAGTGGCCGGAGTGAAAAAGCCGGAAATCGGAGAGAAAGTAACGCTTTATGACGGAGACCGGGAAGAAACCTTTACCTTGAGCGGATGGTACCGGGACTATATTTATGGAAAAGCGGTGGGTCTTGTTTCAAAGGAATATGTCCAAAAAATGGGACTCGATAAAAGAGAAAATAAAACGCTGTCCATTTCAGCTAAAAGAGGGATGAAATATAGTTTATATAAAAAATTGCAGAATCAGGTCAGCCTGGATCAGATTATGGCAGCAAACGGTGTGAAACGAACGCAGGCATGGGGGTCGTCATTTAGCGAGGATCAGAATAATGCCGGCGAGAGACTGGTCGTTGTCGCAGTGTTACTTGCAGTGGGAGTGATCATAATCCTGAGCGGTTATCTGCTGATCTATAATGTGATGTATATTTCTGTGACAAAGGATATCCGGTTTTACGGAATGTTAAAAACAATCGGGACCACACCATTACAGATTCAGAAGCTTGTAAAGAAACAGGTCTGGCATCTGGCAGGGATTGGAATTCCGGCCGGAATATTCCTGGGAGTCGTCTGTGCATTTGGAATTGTTCCGGCGGCACTTCATGCTCTTGCGATCGGAGGAAATGATGCCATGCCTAGCCGGATACAGTTCCGGCCGGAGATCTTTGTGGCGACCGTTCTGTTTTCCATGGTCAGCATATGGATCAGCTGCCGTAAACCCGCAAAATTTGCCGGCAATATTTCTGCGGTAGAGGCTATGAAATATAACGGACAATATCAGGAAAAGCTGCGTTCCCATCATACCAAAAGGGGTGGGAAAATCCGGCGGATGGCGTTTCGCAATGTGTTTCGTGACAAAAAACGCGCGATTTTTGTATTTGCGTCATTATTTATGGGAATGATCGCTTTTTTGGCTGTAGATACGATTTTGGGAAGTATTAAACTGGAAAATTATCTGGAAACATATGTGCCAAATGATTATGTGATCTACACCGGCACCGATGAAAATAATGAGCAGATGAAGGAGCAGAAACGGTCATTGGAAACGATGGCAGGGGAGCTTCAGAAGATTCCGGGGATCACTTCTTTTCGATGGAACCGTACAGCAGATATTGTGCTTCCCTTCGATGAAAAGCTGTATAAGCCATTTCTGGATACTGATCAGATGATAGCGCAGGAGAGAGAAGAGAGCATTAAATATTTTCGCAGGGCACAGGAAAAAAAGAACAAAAAAAGTATGTACTCCTGTCCGGTCATTTCCATAGGCAAGGATGATATCCGAAAATATAATGAGCGTGCCGAAAAGGATCAGGGGATCGATGAGAAGGCATTTGAAGAAGGGGAAATATGTCTGATCGGAACGGTAGATACCAAAGAGCAGGCACAGCAAATGAAAGGGAAAACACTTACATTGGTGGAACGGAAAACGGATAAGGAATTCACCATAAAGGTAGGTGCGTGTCTTACGTCCATGGAAGGTTTTGAGATTGGTTATTACTGGATGTCCATGGGAGCACCGGAGGCAATCCTGGTGAGTGATAAGGCGATTAGCCGGATTACGGATGATCCGGGTAGTGATAATATGATCTTAAACTGCAGGAAAGAAGCAGAAGCCAGTGTGACCAAAAGGGTGAAGGAGATTGTAAAGTCAAATACGGCTGTTGTCAATACCACGATAAAGTCAGAAGCCGCAAAGGAATTTTCCACCTCTATAATGACAATGAAGATTCTGGGAGGTGGGATCTCCGGAATTTTGATCATGATCGGAGTGCTGAATTATATTAATGTTATGCTTACTGGTGTCTTTACCAGACGGACAGAGCTTGCGGTGATGGAGAGTGTGGGAATGACGAAGAAGCAGGTCTGCCGTATGCTTTTGTGGGAGGGAGGCTATTATGGACTGATCAGTATGGGACTGCTGCTAACTTTTGGCAATGTGATAATTTTTTTGTTTGCGAGAGCGGCAAAGACAATGGCGGATTATGCGATATTTCATTATCCTGCCGGCGTTATGGCCGGGATTGCCGTGGTGTCACTGGTTATTTGTATGATCGTTCCGGGTGTGGTATATTATATGATATCAAAGGAGAGCGTGGTACAACGCATGAGACGGGAAGGATAAAAAGTGAAGACAATTTTAATCGTAGAAGATGATGTAAACCTGTGCGGAGGAGTGAAGTTGTATCTGGAAAAAAAGGGATATCAGGTATTGTGTGCCCATTCTCTTCATGAAGCACGACGGATAACGGACAAAGGAGCGGAGACGATTGCACTGATGCTTCTGGACTGCAACCTGCCGGATGGGGATGGCATGGAGTTTTGCAGAAACTGGCGGCAGAGACAGGCTGTACCGGTGATCTTTCTGACTGCCAGAGATACGGAGGAGGATATGATTCGGGGATTCCGGGCAGGAGCAGATGATTATATGGCAAAACCGTTTTCTGTGGAACTTCTGTCGGAACGGATCGCAGCGGTGCTCCGGCGCAGTGCGGGAGAAGAGGATCGTCAGATGTTTTGTTATCGGGGACTTGCGGTAGATCTTGGCAAAAAGCAGGTCTTTCGGGAGCAGGAACCGGTAAAGTTGTCCGGAACGGAGTATCGGATTCTGGAGCTCTTAATTGACAATCGGAGTCAGGTTATGACACGGGAGATGCTGCTTCAGAAAATATGGGATATTGATGAAAATTATGTGGATGAAAATACACTCAATGTATATATCCGGAGACTCCGCCGGAAGCTGGAGAAGGATCCGAAGAATCCGGAATATATCATTACGGTATTTGGAATTGGCTATACATTTGGCGATATGTGAAATGACAGGGGGAATCAGTGATTGAAGGTCAGAGAATCCTATCAGAATAAAAAGAACTTTTTGATCGTCCTGTGTACGTTGGTCACAGTGATGATTCCGGTTTACATTGTGTGGGATACAGGGAAAAGCATGGCAGGCTGCATAGTAGGTGCGGCCTGCCTGTTTCTGGATGGAATGGTATATTGGCTGCATCGTATGGACAGATCATATATTACGGGAGTTGTGCAGGAACTGTCCGATTTGCTGGATACATTGATGGAGCTCACGGAGAGAGAGGTGTTTCCGGAGACGGAGGATACCATGCTTTCCAAGCTGCAGGGGAATGTGGTCAAGCTGATCCGGAGAATGCGTCATCAAAATGAAATGACGAGACAGGATCAGGAACGCATGAAGGGGATCATATCGGATCTGTCTCATCAGTTAAAAACGCCTCTGGCCAATCTGAAAATGTACAGTCGTTTTCTTCAAAAGGAAGAACTATCCGAAAAACAGTACAGAGAATATGTGGATATTATATGCCTGTCGGTGGAACGGCTGAACTTTCTGTCGGAGAATATGATCAAGATATCCCGTCTTGAGACGGGATTGATCCATCTGAAATGTCAGAAAAATAAGATCAGCGAAACGGTATTAAAGGCGGTGAGAGATATTTATCCCAAAGCACGTCACATGGGATGTGAAATCATTTACCGGGAGGACAGGGAAAAGGAGCTGTGGGCACAGTTTGACGCAGATTGGACGACAGAAGCTATTTTTAATATGCTGGATAATGCTGTGAAATATTCTGAAAATGCGCAGAATAAGAGCATTATTTTATCTGTCCGGAAATTGGGACTTTTTGCAGAGATTTCCGTAGAAGATCAGAACGGTTCCATTCCGGAGGAAGAGAAAAACCGCATTTTTCAGAGATTTTACAGAGGAGAGAACAGCGAAGGAAAAGAGGGGATCGGGCTGGGACTTTACCTCACAAGGGAGATCGCATTGCGGCAGGGGGGATATGTTTCTGTGAAGGCAACGAAGCAGGGGAATATTTTTTCCATATATCTCAGGCTGTGAGGGATTTTCTTGAAACTCCGGGTAATTTATGGTACGCTATGTATAACTGTACAAATGCTGTAAGTGCGGAATGTTTTCTATTTTATTAGCAAAAATGTGTGAGGGAAGAGATATGGAAGAAAATGTAAAATTGATCGGTTTGTTTGTTGCAAGAACCTTTGAGGAGAACAATCTTAATTTTATACATGCAATGCAAAATCTCGGCAAGAAGGAGGGCTATAAGTTTGTTATCTTTTCTATGGATACAACAACTCCGTCGAGAGCTGACAGTACGCCGGCCGAGGCAGAACTCTGTGGTCTGGCGGAATATCTGCCTCTGGAGGCGTTTATTATTCTGGGTGAGACCATCAAGAACATGGAGTTGATCGATGGAATTGCAGGAATCGCACGGAGACGGCATATCCCATGCTTTTGTCTGGACAGGGAAGCGGGAGGTAGTTATCCGATCCGTCATGATTATACTTCCGGATTTGAGAAAATGGTGCGTCATGTGGTGGAGGAGCATGGGGCACGTCGTGTCAATATGCTGGCGGGATTTGAAGGTCATGCACTTTCTGAGGACAGAGTGATGGTCTATCGAAAAGTACTGGAGGAAAATGGCATTGCCTTTGAGGAGGAGCGGGTCGGATATGGACAGTTCTGGGAGGTTCCGGCAAGGAAGGAAATGGAACGGTTTCTCAAGTCGGATCTGCCGATGCCGGAGGCGATTGTCTGTGCCAATGATGTCATGGCTTTAGTCGCGTGTAATGTATTGGAGGAGGCTGGATATCGTGTGCCGGAGGATGTGATCGTGACCGGTTTTGACGGTGTGAATGACGGCAAATATTATCGTCCGGTTCTGGCAACCTGCGCTCCCGATTATGAGGGGGCGGTATGGTTTATCTTTGATAAAGTGCAGGAGTGGCGTGCGACCGGACAGATCCGACCGGAGTCCTTTTCCATTCGATATATTGTGGAAAAAAATGAGTCCTGTGGATGTCCTGCAGCCGGAAAGGTCAACAGGAATAAGATCATTCGCAGCTTAGCAGATTCTCTGGGAGATTGTGCATGGCATACTCACGCAATGAATCAGATGCTGACCTCAGCTCTGCCGTTACGCTCCCTGCAAGATCTGGCACAGATTCTGCCAAAGACAGAATATATCTGGCGTAATGATTTCCGGTATGCGGCGGTGAAGGAGGAATTGATACAGGGGACGGAGGTCAATGGAAAATATCATTCGATGGTTACTCTGATGTGTGGCGGTAATGGAAGATTTCAGGAGGCCGGAGAACATTTTCCGATTGAAAAATGGCTTGATGTGCTCAATGCGCAGGATGACAGCTGGGAGATCATTCTGGTTCGTGTACTCAATGCCGGAAAAACGGTGTATGGTTATTCGGTAGATGGTTTTCACGATATTCATCAGAGAGATGCGCAAAGATGCGATGAGTTTAGTATGTTTCTTTCCAATTCCATCAATCTGGTACTGCAGAATCAGCAATTGAATTGTTTGAAACAAAATCTTCTCAGAGCCAATAAGGAGCTGGCCAATCTGTCGGAGCTGGATGCGATGACGGAGCTGTATAATCGGCGGGGCTTTTACAAGTATTTTACGAGAATGCTGTCGGAGACAAAACGCAGGTATGCGGTGCTTGTCTCTGTGGATATGAACCGGTTAAAGCATATCAATGATACCTATGGTCATGCAGAGGGAGATTTTGCAATCTGTACCCTGGCTCATGGTGTAAAGGCAATTTGCGGAACGGAAGCGGTATGTGCCCGGTTTGGCGGGGATGAGTTTGACAGCATTGTTTTTGCAGATGATGTCACGGAGCTGACAGAGGAGATTCTGGGACAGCGGCTGCAGGAGCATATTGAACGGACAGAGGGAGTAGACGGAAAGCCATACAGGATTACAGCCAGTATCGGAGTAGTTGTACGGGAACGGTTGCAGGACCTGAATATTGAGCAGATGATCGGTGAGGCGGATACATTGATGTACCGCAATAAGAAAAAGAACCGCTAGTCTGAATGCAATAATAAATATTAAAAAGCCTTCAAGGAGTGTGTCCGGTTTTATGGACACACTCCTTGAAGGCTTTTATTCATCTTCCCAGAATAACTCATCCAGCGTTTTATCCAGTACCTTACAGATGGCGATACACAGATGGATCGTGGGGTTATAATTGCCTTTCTCGATGGCATTGATGGTCTGCCTTGATACGCCGACGGCGGTGGCAAGATCCTGCTGAGACATATCCTTGGCGGCACGGGCAGATTTTAGTTTTAAATTCTTCATGGCAAACCTACTTTCTGAGTGTTTATTCTCGCAAAGGCAAAGTGAGGATGTTTACTCCTCTGCTCTCTTGTCATAGATAAGCTTCAGATCAAACAGAAGAGTGATCAACAGGAACAGGATACCAACCATTAGATTAATGTAGTGATACGAGATGGAATTATTGACAAGAAATGGCTGTTTTTTGTAAAGGGAAAGAAATCCGGGCACAAGATTTAAAATGCTGATCACAATTCCCATAATATTAAATTCTTTCGCATTCTCCTGCAGGGAAAGATAGGCGTCTCTCCGGATGCATATACATACAAACACCAAAATAGAGAGACACACTCCAAGCCATAATCCACCAAAGGACATAAGCTGAGGACAGTAAAAAAACTCATCCAGACAGGATGCGGCCAGGACATAGCCCACCAGAACGATAAACGCAGTCTGGTAGGCTTTTCCTCTGGCGAGGATCTGACGCTCATCGTATGTGATTTCCGGGCTCAGGATTTTGGATATGCTTTGATGCCTGCGGCAAAGCAGCCGAATTACCAACACGAATAGAAAAACGGCGGCAATTCCACTCAACATGCCGACAATATAACTAATGGAATGATTCATACGAACACCTCAATTCTGAAATATAATAACTCAAACTTCGCACAACAATGATTCGATTGTGCCCATAATATTTCTTATGTCCAGGGAAGTATTCCATGGAAACTTAATATAGATTTTTGCCTCGGATAGCAGATCACTAATTATTTTTTAGATTCTTTAATGCGGTTGTCAGCTTGATCGGATTACCATAGCGCAGAGTACCCATGCGGTAGATCTTGGCGGCAAGCCATCCGGCTGCAAAGGTCGATACAAACAGGATCACTGCGGATGTCATGATCTCTGCCATGGTAACGCTTCCCATGCCGATCCGCACAAACATAGCAGAATAGGAAGAAAATGGCAGGAAGGAGCAGATCTTCATCACGACACTGTCCGGTGTCGGAAGCTGGAACATTACCACAAAATAGACGATCATAATAAGCATTTGCAGAGTTCCGGCAGATTTGTTGATATCCTCTGTCTTGGAGACAAGAGCACCCATTGCGCCATAAAGAAAGGCGTAGAACAGAAAACCGCCGATGCCAAATACGGCAAATCCCGCAAGGACACTGCCGGGAATCTTCAGGATCATATCCAGCTTATCGCCCCAGTAGGTGTGATTGATGTTGTAACCGATCAGGGCCGATGCAAGGATCAGGCCAATCTGTACGATTGCGGCAGTGGCTCCGGCAAATACTTTGCCGAACAGCAGATATTTTGCATCCACACTGGTGACAAGAACCTCGATGGATCGGTTGCTTTTTTCAACTGTGACCGAGGTGGCAACCATGACACCGTACAGGATGATCATCATAAAGATCACCATAACAAGGACATAGCAGTACCAGTAATTATCGCCGGCATCCTTTCCAAGGATCTTTTCGGTACAGTTGACAGGAGCATCGTATTCGGCGGCAAATGTTGCATAATCCAGGCCCTTTTTCTGACAGTAAAGCTGCTGATGTACCTGGGAAAGAAGTCCCTCGAAGATCATCTGATTCTCGTCGTACATATCACGGTTTATCACATAATACTCGTAATTCAGATCATCCTTGACATCAAAGCCGGCCGACACATCTTCTGCTTTCACGGCTTTTTTCAGCTCTTTTTTTGTATTCATAGCAACGATGTCGGTATCCTCAAAGGTCTGTTTCAAAACAGACATGTCACCAAGTATGCCGGTTTCATCAACAACGCCAATCTTTGTTTTATCCTTTTCGTCTGTTTTTGTTTCATCGGAGGTATCCGTGTTATCTCCGGACTCTGTGGAAGTCTTTTCGATGCCAAGCATATCTGACATATCAAAGAAACGAGGCAGAAAGGTGGCTGCAAAGAGCAGGACCACCAGAAGGATGGTTGTAATGGTAAAAGATTTATTTTTTAAATAACTTTTTAATTCAAATTCATATATGGTAAAAAATCGTTTCATAAGCTCTCCTTTTTGTGCTATTCACCGGCACGGGCAACAAAGATATCGTTCAGGGATGGTTTATAGGTTTCGAAATGCTCAATGGAAATGTCCTCCATCTGGGACAGCTTTGCCAGCAGCTCGCGGCGGCTTACGCCTTCATTGAGACGAACGATCACATCCTCTTTCGTCTGCCCTGTAATCTGGACAATGTCAGAAAGACGGCTCTGCAACTGATCCGTAAACTCCTCCGGGCTCAGATCAAGGGCACATAAGACAAGCTGATCTTTTCCAAAGTCACGTTTAATGGTGTCCAGATGACCGGACAGAACCACTTCTCCGTGATTGATGATCACGATGTCCTCACAGAATTCTTCCACATAGCTCATCTGGTGGCTGGAGAAGATGACAATTTTGCCATCCCGGATCAGTTCCTGAACCACCTCCTGCAGAATCTGGGAATTGACCGGATCAAGACCGCTGAAGGGTTCATCCAGGATCACGATCTCCGGATCGCAGACCAGAGTGGAGGCAAGCTGGACCTTCTGCTGATTTCCTTTGGAAAGGGTCTCCAGAAGTCTATCCTGATATTGGGACACCTCCAGACGCTCCAGCCAGCGTTTTGCATTGGCAGAAGCCGTTTTCCGGCTGACACCCCGGAGCATAGCAAGGTATATCATTTGCTCCAGAACCTTTCGTTTGGGATATAACCCTCTCTCCTCCGGGAGATATCCGATCTGTACCTTGCGGGGCTCGAAGGGCTTACCGTCTAAGGTGATCTCACCGCTGTTTGCATGAAATACATCCATCAGGATGCGGATCGTGGTAGTTTTGCCGGCACCGTTCCGGCCCAGCAGTCCAAGGGCCTTACCACTTTCAACAGAAAAGGAAATGCCCTTCAGGACATTTGTTTCGCCGAAAGCCTTTGTAATATTTTTCACTTCCAGTTTCATAGGAACCTCCGTTCATATGGGAAAAGCGGTCGGATTGATATGTAAAACCGTCTTTTCTTCTGAGTTATTATGTGGTGTTACTTGTATAAGAGTATAATGAGCTCATGACAAAATGTCAAGTATATTTTACATAATGTCGTTTAGAAAGGAGACTTGTTTTTTCTTGAGATTCTGTTCATAATAAGGAAAGTGAATTACAAACAGAAAATGTGAATCAGAGAATATAGAGAAAAGAGACGAGGAATGAATGATGAAGAATATAAAGCTTACTGCATTTGATATGGATGGAACACTTTTGAATGACCGGAAGGAGCTGCCGCCGGATTTTCCGGCGTGGGTGAAGAATCATCCGCAGATCCGTAAAGTGATCGCCAGCGGACGCCAGTATTATACTCTTCGGGATAATATGGGAGAGTTGAAGGACGAGTTTCTTTATGTGGCAGAAAACGGTGGTGTTGTCTATGAAAAGGAGGAGGCGTTATATTGTGATGAGATCCCGTCAGAGGATCTGCGTTATTGTGTGGACAGGCTGAACCGGATGGAGGGAGTCACCCCCATGCTCTGTGGCGTGAAAGGAGCATATATCCGACAGGATACGAAGGCAGCTGTTTTTAAAGAAGCATCCATGTATTATCACCGTCTGACGAAATGTGAGAATGTGATGGAAGAGGCACTGAAAGACCGGATTGTTAAGATTGCGATATTTGTAGAGAATTATCAGGTAGACAAGGCTGCGGCTGCATTTGCAGATCTGCCGGAGAGACTGGCAGTTGTGGTATCCGGGGACAGCTGGATCGATATCGCCAATGCCAGTGCCAATAAAGGAGCAGGAATTGCTGCGATTCAGAGAAAATATCAGATCAAGCCGGAGGAGTGTATGGCGTTTGGGGATTATCTCAATGATGTGGAGCTTTTGAAAAGCTGTGGGGAAAGCTATTGTATGGAAAACGGGCATCCCCGGTTGAAGGAGATTGCCCGTCATATTGCTCCGTCTAATAATGAATGTGGTGTGATGCAGGTCATCAATCAATTACCGTTTAATGTCTGATCGATTTCTGAAAAGTTGATCAGTAAATTTCCTTCGAAATAATTTACCGTTACTATTTTTACCGAAATATATAAAGCACAGTTTGCGGCAGATGTATATAACAACTGCATTTTGAAATTACGTTTCATTTCCGGTTTTTTGTATGCAATCAGCGGCAAAACTGACGACATAATATAAGTGAAAGGGTAATAAATACATCGATGGAATCCAATCCTTTCAGTGAGGAGAGCAGCGTGACAATAGAAGAAATAGAACAAAGCATAGCATCTTATGGGGAGGATGTATTTCGGTTTTGCTGTTATCTGACAGGAAATCGAAGCAGTGCAGAGGATCTGTATCAGGATACATTTCTAAAGGCGATGGAAATTACGCGGCCTGTGGAGCCGGATATGGCAGGAAAGTTTCTGGCAGGCGTAGCAGCCAATCTTTGGAAAAATCAGTGGCGCAAGGAAAAACGCAGACAGAAATATGTAATGCAGAATATTGGTCCGGAAAATGGGACACTTGGTGAAGAAATACCGGGGGAAACAGATCTGTTGCAGGATTATGTGAAACAGGAGACAGGAAAGCTGGTACAGCGGGTGGTCAATGAGCTGCCCGAAAAGTATCGTGTTGTGGTATTACTTCATTACAGTATGGATCTGACAACACAGGAAATTGCAGATCAACTGAAGATTAGCAGGGGAACTGTGACAAGCCGGCTGCTTCGGGCAAGAAAAAAGATCAAACAGGAATTGGAGGCGAATGGATATGAAAGATAAAGTTGATGAGATCATTAGAGGAATATATCATCAGGGAAAACAGATGCCGGGAGATCTGAACCGGAAGGTTTTGAAAATGGCGAACGAGAAGCAAAAGGAAAATTCCGGTGCTTTTGACGGTGGGAACAGAAATAATCGGAGAATGATAGGATTTACCTGGCAGAAGGCAGCGGTGGCTGCGGCACTGGTAGCCGTGGTACTGACAGCAGGAGCAGGGGGAGCTTATGCGGCAACGCATTATTTTGGAATACAGGATTTCTGGGGAAAATCAGGAAGTCATCTTTCTGAAGATGCCAGAAAGTTGATTGAAAGTCATCCGGAGGTAACCATGGATGCTTCCCGGAAAAATGCAGATATTCTGGATTATGAAGTGGATTCTGTTCTTTGTGACAGCAAATATGTAACAGCCATTGTAAATGTAAATATTAAAAATCCGGATAAATATCTGCTGGTTATGGATCCGGATGAAATGACCTCTTCTGTTTCTGATCTGGGGATTGATGAAAACGCAGATATTTCCATTTCAGACTATTGTGAGAAAAAGGGGTTGATCCCGGTTCGGCTGCATTTACAGGAAAAGGATGCGAAGGATGCGGAAATCGTTTCAAGGGATGTGAAACAGTTATCCGGCACGAAGGGAGTTATTGAGGTCAATGCAAAACGTCGTTCCGGAAAACAGAAATTCCAGCTGACGATCCAGCCGCTTCTGATGCTGAATAACAGCAGTGAAACCCATTATGATCCGGCGATTGAAATTGATGTGAAGGATCACAGTACAGAAAAAAGTGCTTATTATGTGATGCAGGATCAGAAGAACAATCCGATACCGGGTACCCAGGTGACTTTAAAGGAAGTAAAACTGACGACGACAGAGGTGGGTTCTTATCTGACTGCACATTATGAAGAAAAGGGCGTGTCCGGGGACGCATCCGCAAGCTGGATGGAGCTTTGCGATGAGGATGGAAAGCCGGTTTCCTTTAGCGGCATGGATGGCGGAAGATGTTATGAAGCAGGAAAGAATGAGTATGTTTCCGAGGGCTGTTATGAAAGTATCGGCTTGCCGGAAAAGATTTATCTGTCAATCGGAGATTCCGGTGAGATTGTAGAGCTTACAAAACAGGAAAAATAATTAACAAAATATATGAAGAAAATG
>ERZ780070.62-NODE-62-length-50638-cov-4.256904_pt1 | contig 50638 bp, 52 predicted proteins | sample MGYA00511577_ERZ780070 | MGnify/ENA primary metagenome ERZ780070 (study PRJEB29588, sample SAMEA2162530) | human gut metagenome | biome: human gut; feature: human-associated habitat; material: faeces | place: Denmark | collected 2008/2010 ...
TTTTATTTTTTTTTTTTTTTTTATTTTTTTTTATAAAAAAAAAAAAAACCCCGCCGTTTCTTAAAAAGAAAAGGCGGTGGAGCTCAAAAACTGTCACAATACAGTCGCACTTATTCGACACATAGAATGTGCTTATATCGTGCACCCCACCTAAGTGGATGTTTTATTGTGAGATGTTTTTGAGACACCGCAGTCCATCTCTGAACTGCAAATGTCAGATTAAAAGAAATCAGATAAATTGCAAGAAAAATATAACTATTCTTCGTAACCGACGACCCGCCGAACCACATCATAACTAAAACCGGCCCGAACCAGCGTTCCCATATCTTTCTGCCGATTCTCAAAACGGGCTTCTTCATCTGTGCGAAAAGGGCCGATGTGTTTTTTCTTGGCCAGCTTAAGCGCCGCCTCAAATTCATCATATTCCTGATCTTCGAGTAAGGCGGACAATATCTCCTCATCAATGCCTTTTTCCCGCATTTTGCCCTTAATATAACGAACCGACTTTCCCGCCGACATATAATCTTTTATTTTAATCTCGGCATAACGGCTGTCATTTAAATAACCGTATCGCTGAAAATCCGCCAAAATATCTTCAATCCACTGATAAGCTTCTCCCCGGTCGAATTCTTTGTTTTGGTAGGCATAATCATTCACTCTGCGTTGCAGCACGCTGCGCAGGTTTGCGACCGAACTCTCAAACCTCTTCAGATAATAAAGTGCAATATTCTTAAGCCGCTGCGGGGTAATTTTGCGCAGAACCTTGACTTTTTTCTGAATGATATTCTCTTCCGCCACTTGAAAATTCCTCCGAGTTAGATTATACCCTTAACAAATACATTATATAAGGAAAAAAATTTATGCCTACACAAAACAACCAAAATTTTGACACCTGTGTGTCTTTTTTCATTGATAACGGCGCCTATCAGGGACGTCTTATCCGTATGAGCAGCGTTCTCGACACCATCATCGGCAAACATTGCTACCCGCGTCCGGTTGCTGCCGTTGTGGCCGAAAGCACCGTCCTCGCCGCCATGCTCGCCAGCACCCTCAAATACGAAGGCCTTTTCACCTTGCAGACCCAGAGCAACGGCGCTGTCTCCATGGTTGTGGTAGATGTTACTTCCGAAGGAAAAATTCGCGCCTGCGCCTCCTTTGACGAAGAACACCTCAAGCAAAATCAGGAACTGCGCAAAACCAGCGGCGAAATTGAAGCGGCCCCTCATCTTATGGGCAAAGGCCATCTTGCATTTACGGTTGACCAGGGCCCCAATACCGAATTGTACCAGGGCATTGTAGACCTTCAGGGTAAAAACCTCACCGAATGTGCCCTGCGCTACTTCAAACAGTCGGAACAAATAGACACCGACCTCAAACTTTTCCTTCAGGCTCCCGAGGGTGAATCAGAAAGTTGGCTGGCAGCGGAAATTATGCTGCAAAAAATGCCTCTCAAAGGCGGCAACGAAAGTTCTCCCGAAGAAATGGAAGAAGCCTGGAACGAAGCCAAAGTCTTTATGGAAAGTCTGACCCAGGATGAAGTTTTTGACGCCGAACTGACCTCGGAACAATTGCTGCACCGCCTGTTCCACGCCAACAATTTGAGCATCTCCAAATGTAAAAATTACAGTTTTGGCTGTCGCTGCAGTCGCGAAAAACTGCTTCAAACCCTGAGCACTTTTTCTGAAGACGACATCAACGCTATGTTGGAAAACAACAAAGTTACCGCCACCTGTCACTTCTGTTCCGAGAAGTATGTCTTCGACAAAGGCGAACTGATTAAACAATAAGTTGTATTTATTTAACCAGTTTTTAATCAATATCCAATATCCTCAAAGAAGCTCCGTCGCGGGCTTCTTTGTTTTATCTAAACCATGGATTGAAAAGAAATGAACATTATCAAAAAAATTATACCTGCTTTTATCATGACCGTATTAGTGGCTGGTTGCGCTTGGTTCCCCAAAGACGAGGACGAATTGCAGAAGTTCCGCGAACCACGGTATAACAGCGAAGAACCTATTCAGCTCAAAGTCAATAAAGTTGAAGTAATTTCAGAATTCACTCCCACTTTCAAACGCCCGAATGTTGAACACCTGTTCCCGATTTCCATTGAAAAAACCGCTAAACTTTGGGCTAAAGACCGTTTGAAAGCCGCTGATTTTTCCAGCCCCAAAATCGCCGAAGTAACCATCCGCGACGCCAGCGTTACGGAAGAGGCCGAAACCAGCGAACAGCTTTTTAACAAAGACCGCGTCAAATATCGTGCAAAACTGATTGTCGTTGTCCGCGTAACCGATCCTCAGAGTCTTTCCCGCGCCGAAACTGAAGTTGAAGCCTGGCGTGAACTGATTATTCCGGCCGATACCGACATCGCCGAAAAGGAAAAATATTGGAACGGTATGGTAACCAAACTCTTTGATGAATTTAACCGCAAAATGTCGGCTAACATTTATCAATATTTGAATATGTATGTTATTAATAAGCCGGTAACCCCGACATATTACTAATTAAGAATCCGAGCAGACGGTTTAGATCTTGCAGACAAACTGAAGGTTGGAATACGGATGTCTTTCATCTGGTTCTGACCTTCGGTTTTTATTTTGCAACTGCCGTAAAAAACCGCATTTGCAGACTTCAGCGGCGCTTCGGAAGTAAACTCAAAATACTCGCCCGGCTCAAGCTCCGGCAGCTCGCCCTTAAAACCGGCTGACGTATCAGAATAACGGTTGCCCAAATCATCCGTAATGTTCCAGTCTTTTCCGACCAACTGGATTTTATGATTTGAATTGTTTTCAATGCAAAGGTAATAACCCCACATAAAGTGATTCTTCAAACTTTCGTTTTCATCGACCAAAACCGGACCCGCCGAAACGACAATACCGTCAGTCTGGCTGACCAAAATTTCATCATTATCAATCATTGGTTTTTACCTTCTGTTAACCTTTGCGTTAATTAACCAATAATTAACCATTGACTGATTCGCAAGACAGAGTGTCGCTTATCCCCAGAGTTATAAACATAAAAAAACAACCCGCAATAAAGGGTTGCTTTTTTCATTTAGTTTGAGTCCGGATTCTTTTCGGAGTCTTTCCCGTCCCGTTTGAATAACCAAACTCTGAAAGAGCATAATATATGAGGTTTATAATAAGAATTGAGAGAAACCGGGAGTGAGTTTACATAGACGTAAATGACACGAGCGGTTGTCTCTCAAATTCTGTATCAGAAGCCCATAGAGATGAGCCCTATCCAAAACCAATAAACGTGATATATGAGGCTTATAATAAGAATTGAGAGAAACCGGGAGTGAGTTTACACAGACGTAAATGACACGAGCGGTTGTCTCTCAAATTCTGTATTAGAAGCCCATAGAGCACGTTTATTTTGCAAGAATGTCCAACAGCTTTTTAGTAGCTGCTTCTGCGGGGATGTTTTCAAAAACGGCATATTCATTGGCAAGTCGATCCAGAGCCTGCTCATAAATCTGACGTTCGCTGTAGGATTGTTCTGCCAGGTTTTCGCTGCGGTACAAATCGCGAATAACCTCGGCAATTGCCACCGGACTGCCGGAATTGATTTTGTTTTCATATTCCTGCGCTCTGCGTGACCACATAACTTTTTTCACTTTGGCTTTGCCCTTTAACGTAGACAAGGCGTCAGCCATGGTATCGGCCTCGGAAATTTTTCTCAAACCGGTTGTTTCTGCCTTTGCCATCGGAATGCGCAAAGTCATCTTGTCTTTATCAAAATTAACTACAATCAATTCCAGCTCCGAACCGGCCACGCTCTGTTTGGTGATGTCGGCGACTTTACCCACGCCATGTGCGGGATAAACAACATAATCGCCGGAACAGAACGGATTTTTTACTGAGATTTTTTTATTCATATCTTCTTCCTATATTTTTTGATCGAGTTTAAAAAACCGGAGTTTTCCTTAATAACAGCGCTAACATACCACAATTTTAGATATAAATCTAGTCAAAAAATTTATTTTGTCAAAAATCTCTTCTTTTTTTTAACGCAATATTAATCGAAAAAAAATAAACTAAAACTAATTAATAGCTATTTACAAGGATTAATTGTGATGAAGAGTATCAAGTTTTTCTGTCTGATTTTCTCTTTTTGCGTTGTTTCCGCAGCCGTGCGTGCCGCTGTTGCCCCCGAATATGCCGACAACAGTTATTCCAACCACGAACTGACCCGGGCTGAAAAAAAATGTCTGGACGAAGGCTATAAAATCACTTACGCCAACTGTTCCAACCAAACAGCCCCGGCTGACCAATGCCCGCATCACAAATCCTACTACCGCACCTGCTCTCAGGAGCAATGGTGCCGCAACAACAACTTTCGTTTTTTGAAAGAGGACTGCAAACTGCCGCTCTACCCCTTAAAAATGTGCGACAACCAGTTTCCGCTTTACCGCACTTGTCAGGAAAACGTCATCAAAGCCTGTGAAGATTCCGGTTTCAAATCCAAAGACGAATGCAAACTCACCGACAAACGCTGCCCCTATTCAAAAGATTACGGCATCTGCTGCGGAAAATGCGAAGATTTCTCCCATATCCTGAAACAGATTCCTGCCGGATACGTTCCCACCGGAGAAACCTGCACCACCTGCGGCGGCATTACGAAAACCAATATAAAACCGGCTCCCTGCAAAGGATTCCAAATGTGTCAATACGGCCCGATGTCTCCCCAGACACCGCGCTGCCGCCAAGCCGACAAAGTTCTCTACAGCGCCTGCAAAACCGCTGATACCGTCTGCAAAGAAAAAGGCTATACCCATACCACCTGCAAAGCTACCGAAGACGCTATGGACTGCCCGGAAAATCCGGTTTACAAAACCTGCATCACTAACTGCTTCAAACTCGCCGTATCGCTTAACCCAGATTCGGAAATTTTGCCCTGGGATGCGCAAAACCCGGTTATCGACCTTACCAAAAAGTCTCTTAAGAGCCTGATCGGCATGGAGCACCCCGGCTGCAGCAAACAACAGCGCCCGGTTATCGAAATCAACATCAACAAAAAACAGTTGGAACAATACCAAAACCTTTTTGAACACGACATCGAAAATCTCGCCTTCAAGATTAATTTTGAAGAATCTGTTTCTCTGCCTATCAACGGTAAACTCAAAAACGTTAAAGTCACCTTCTCAGGCAAAGTTCCCGAATGCCCGATAAAAGGCGAAAAAGCGGTAGTTTCCGGCGTCGTCAGCTTTGTCAACGCTCCCAATTTGTGCACAAACTTTGTTGTCGAACCCAACTCAAAACTAATCACCAGCGGCAACATCCGCGGCAACGTCAACCTCGGCAGGGATTCTTCGCTGGGTGTCAAAGGAGACCTTTTAGGCTATCTTAAAGCCGGCAGTTATACAGAAGTTTTGATTAAAGGAAAACTCGAATACAACGATCCGCTGAACAGCGATGCGGACTCCGAAAGTATCGTCTTTGGCTGCAACAGTAAAAACAAAATCGAAAAAGGCATCGTCGCCGATACTTCGTCAATCGTCGTAAAACAATACGGCAAACTCGACGCGGCAAATATTCTGTTGAAGTCTACCAGCGACAATTTGCAGCTGCCCAACACTCTGGGAAGCATCCATCTGCACAAATATACCAAACTGTTCAGCACTTACGGTAACGAAGGGGAAGACACCATTTTCCCGCTGATGAACAATGACGGCAACACCAAAGATTGTGATGACAAATACTACGTCCACATCGGTTCCGCCGTTGACCAAAACCAGCAGACCATGAGCATAGAGCCGTCCAACCGGCTTGAAGACAAATGGCAATGCCGCAAACTCCGCAGCAAACAGATGGAATGTGATTAAGGATTAACGTTGGGCGAATAAATCGTCTCGGGATTGCTGGAATTTCCGATTGCCTTCAAATCTTCGGTCGGATAAGCCTGAACGTCGTAAACCATACCGTCGGCCTCCATCAGCGTATTTTGAAACTCCTGTCCCAGCTTGGGCGCAGAAACGACCGGCTGCCCCTGAACATTCGGAACATCCTGCATTGGCTCTGCCGCAGCAGGTGCATTATCCGCATTTCCGCCGGAAACCGGTTCCGTCACGGCCTGAGGCTGCTGTTGCTCCGCCGCGTCGGGAAGCGGATTTCCCAACGGATTGGAAGCGCCTGCCGGCTGCTCAATCAACACCTCGTCCGTCTCGCCGTCAGCTCTTCTGGCCGCACCATAGACGATTGTCGGCGCCGAAGTCGAACTTTCTTCTGTAATAACCGTAGCGCTGTCTTGTGCATACGAATTGCTGTTAACGGCACACAACGCCCACACCAGCAAAGCCAAATTACGAAATCCCTCATTCATTGTCGCCTCACAAAATGATTATTCCGTTTGCTTAGATAATCACTTTGTCCCCGATAACAATAGAACCCGAAAGATTTTTTTTAATGAACTCTTAAGCAGAATGTGTTATACTGATGCTAATGTGATATTTTAGGAGAAAAAATATGTCATCTGAAATCGGAGCCATCAGCCAATACGCCTTATCGGTTCAACAGATGCAACTGAGCCTCATAAAGGCTAATATAGACCTTCAAAAACAAGCCATTGAGGTTTTGTTGGGAGATGACAGCCGGGTCGTCTCTCCCTCGGCCGACCTTGGGCAAAACATCGACGTCTCAATCTGACGTTTTTCGTTCTTGCCTCAAAACTTTAACATTTCGATAAAGGAAATCGTCAACAGAGCCGAAATCGTAAATTTGACGACACCCCACACAATCTGGAAAATCATCTGCGGATAGTCTAAATCTATGCCGCCTTCTTTATATACTTTTTTAAACCCGAAAATATATAGTCCCGAAACCAGCAAGGCCAGCAGATAAAGATTATAATCCGTAAACAGCTCTTTGATTTCTTCACCGCTCAGGCCGACGTCGCATAAGACACCGAGCAAAATGCCGAGCAAAACCATGGGGTTAAAAATAGCCCCGGAAGTAAAAAGTGAGATAATGCCTTTAATCATCGCTCAGACTATCGGCTCCACACTCTGCGGGTCAGATACTTGGATTCGTAAGCTTCCATATGACTTGGCCATACGCAGCGCGGACGCTGTTGACTAAAACTTTCTGCCAAAGCTGAGCTCAACTGAGGCGTAACTAAAGAAATACTGCCGCGCTTTTTAACCTCGACACCCTTGTTGCGGTGCCAGTCCAGATTATATTGGTCTGCCCTTTTAAGCATTTATACCTCCATTCATAAACCTTTTGAGAGGATTACTGACTATAACTGTACTCTCAATTGGTAAATAAAAGTTTAAGCATAAATGCCTGATATTCAAGGGTTATAGAACTTCTTTCCGGGATTCGAACCCGTCAGCCTTTTCCAATACCGACGCAATACGGTTGCTCACCGCCGTTGCCAAAGGCACATCGTCGCCCCAAACCCAAACTTGAATTTTCGGTTCGGTTCCCGATTTTCGAACCAAAATGCGGCCCTTTCCGGCAATGTCCGCTTCTCCCTGCTTAATTTCCGCCTGAAACGCCGCCAGCTCAAACGCTGCCAGCATTTCATCCTTACCGCAGAATTTGCTGTCAATGCGCTTTCTTGTCATCGGCGTAAACAACGGAAATATCTCGCTCATCTTCTTTCCGCTCTGCAACAGGCCCATCGCAATTACCAAAGCCGCCATCATCGTATCACCGGTTTTGGCATAGTCGGCAACAACCATATGGCCGGATTCTTCGCCGCCGATATTGCTGCCGCATTTTTTCATTTCCTCAATGACATAACGTTCGCCTACGGCAGAACGGACACATTTAACGCCGATTCCCTCCAGAAAACGGTCCAGCGCCGGATTAGACACTATTGTTGCTACTACCGTGTCGGCTTTCAGTCGGTTATGCTCTTTATAGTATTTTCCCAAAAATGCTATTATCTGATCTCCGTCAACCCGATTGCCCTTCTCGTCACAGATAATTATCCGGTCGCCGTCACCGTCCGCGGCAATCCCCAACATCGCACCGCAATCGCGGACTTTGGCGGTCATCGCGTCGATATGCTGAGAACCGCAGTCACGATTGATATTGGTTCCGTCCGGCATACAGGACAAGGCTGTTACGTCAGCCCCGAGTTTGGCAAAAACTTCCGGCATAATTTCAGAAAAACATCCGTTGGCACAATCCAGCACCACTTTCAGCCCCTGTAGCGGAAGCTCTTTGCCTCCCATGCCCAGCGCAATTTCCTTATACCTTTCCGCCGCTGTTTTATCTTCGCTGACGCGTCCCAGTTTTTCTTTGTCAAAACTGAATTCTCCGTCAACAACCGCAGCTTCCAGCCGGGCGGTCACATCGTCTCCGAATTTATCGCCGCTGGCTGCAATCAGCTTAATGCCGTTATCATAATACGGATTATGCGAAGCGGTTATCATCACCGTCATATCAACGCCCAGCGAAGGCGTCAGCAATGTTGCCGCCGGTGTCGGAAGCACGCCCAAACGAACCACGTCAACTCCCTGAGAAGTAAAACCGGCAATCATTGCCGCCTCCAGCATGTCCCCTGAAATTCTGGTGTCTCTGGCTATCGCCGCCCTTCTGTTCTCGGTACAAACCAGCTTGCCGGCAGCCATCGCCAGCTTCATTGCAAAATCTGCCGTCATCGGATAAACATTGGCAACGCCCCGTACCCCGTCGGTACCGAATAATTTGTTTCCCATCCTGCCGTAACTCCTCATATTTGTTTTTGAATAAGCCGATTCTAGAAGAGTCTGCGGCAAAGCTCAAGGACTATCTCCTCTTTTCTGCTCAACTGTTGTTAATATTTGTTACAATAAAAATGTTCATTGCATCCTCCCCGCCGTTCAGAGGTAAACTTCAATGTCTGCCAACCTCTCAAAGCGACAACCTCTTAAATAGGGAATTGTTTTTTATGTATGGCTTGTTCTCACGCACTTAGTTCGGATAGCGTACACAATTAGTACAGATTTCTCCTATCCGACAAATCTGTACTAATTGCGCTACCCAAACTTTTTACTATACTTCAGGAACCGACGAATGCGTCCTTTTCTCTTCCGGTACGGGAACCTCGCTCGATTTATCGACCTTTTCGCCTTTGATAACCTGCTCGATTTCCTCGCCGGTCAGAGTCTCGTATTCAAGCAAAGCCTGAGCCAGACGCTCCCATTCTTCGCTTTTCTCTTGCAACAGTTTATAGGCTTTGTCATGAGCGTCCACCACCAGCTGTTTAATTTCCGCATCAACCAGCCGTGCAGTCTCTTCGCTCATATTTTTGCTCTGAGTAACCGACTTTCCGAGGAAGACTTCGCCGGTGTTTTCGGCATACAATACCGGCCCCAGCTTTTCGCTCATTCCCCATTCCGTTACCATTGAACGGGCCAGGTTGGTTGCGGCAGCAATATCCGAGGATGCGCCGCTGGTAACGTTTTTCTCGCCGAACTTCAGTTCTTCTGCGACCCGTCCCCCCATCATGATTATCAGCCTTGAAAGCATCTTAATCCGCGAATAGGAATACTGGTCTTTTTCCGGAAGTTGCTGCACCATACCCAAAGCTCTTCCGCGCGGAATAATCGTAGCTTTGTGAATTGGGTCCGTACTCTCAACGTAAAGCGAACATATCGCATGCCCGGCCTCGTGATAGGCGGTGAGTTTCTTCTCATTTTCATCCATTGCCATCGAACGGCGCTCGCTTCCCATCAAGACCTTGTCCTTGGCCTCGTCAAAATCGCTGGAAGTCACCTTATGCTTGTTTTTGCGGGCTGCCAGCAACGCGGCTTCGTTAACCAGATTTGCCAAATCCGCTCCCGAAAATCCCGGCGTACCGCGAGCAATGACGGAAAGATTGACATCCTTGGCCAACGGAACTTTTTTCACGTGAACTTTCAATATCTCTTCGCGTCCTTTTTTATCCGGATTGGTAACCGTTACCTGACGGTCAAAACGCCCCGGACGCAGCAAAGCCGGATCCAAAACGTCGGGACGGTTGGTCGCCGCAATCAAAATAACGTTTTCATTTGCCTCAAAGCCGTCCATTTCTACCAACAGCTGGTTCAAGGTCTGTTCGCGCTCGTCATTGCCGCCGCCCAAACCGGCACCCCTATGACGACCGACGGCATCAATCTCGTCAATAAACAGCAGACAAGGCGCATTCTTCTTTGCCTGAGCAAACATATCGCGTACGCGGCTGGCACCCACGCCTACAAACATCTCAACAAAATCGGAGCCGGAAATGGAAAAGAACGGAACGTCCGCTTCTCCAGCAACAGCTTTTGCCAGCAGGGTCTTACCGGTACCCGGAGGTCCCACCATTAACACGCCCTTCGGAATCTTGCCGCCCAAACGCTGAAACTTGTCGGGATCCTTCAAAAAGTCAATGATTTCCTCCAGCTCCTGCTTGGCTTCATCGGCTCCAGCCACATCCTTAAACGTCACCTTTTTGGTATTTTCAATCAGGCGGGCGCGGGATTTTCCGAAACTCATAGCCTTGTTATTGCCGGAATTAGCCTGGCGCATAAAGAAAATCCATACGCCGATAAGCAAAATCATCGGGAACCAGGAAATCAATACGCCCCACAAAGTGTTGGAGGTCGTATCCTCCGGCTGCGCCGTCACCTTGACGTCGTTTTTTCGCAGCATTTCCACCATATTGGGATCAAACGGCGCATAGGTATAAAAACGCTTGCCGTCGACATAGGTACCGCTGATGCTGGCTCCTTCAATCGTCACCTCGGAAACTTTTTTGTTTTCGACATGATTCATAAACTCGGAAAACGCCAGATTCTCGGCATTGGCCCTGTCTGCCCCGCCGACCAGCATATTCATCGCTCCTGACAGCAGCACTATCGCCAGCAGCCAGACAATAATATTTCTTCCTGTTCTCATTCTGATTCCTTTTTCACAACTTTATCTTGTTTTTAATATATAGGTTTATTATCAACAAAACTCAAGTTAAGAAAACACTTTCTCCCGAAATAGTTAAAAAAAGAGACGGCTGCCCGTACGGCAGCCGCCTGATTTTAAGCCTTACGCTGAGACAACAAAATTAATTGTTGCGGGCAGCGTCGATTTCGCTTTGGATAACGGCTTCGTCCAGAGTCTGAACAACTTTGCCGTTCAAAACCAAAGTCGGAACGCCGGTAACGTTGATTTTGCCGGCCAGATCAGACATATCGTTCAAAGCCTTTTCAATTTTAGGCGAGTTCATATCGGCCTTCATCTGCTCCAGATCAACACCAGACAAAACAGCGATTTCGTCAACCTTGGCTTCGGTCAACGGACCCTGAGCCTCAAACAAGCCTTTGTATACGGCTTCGAATTTGCCCTGCTCTTTGGCAGCCAAAGCAGCCTTGGCGGCATACTTGGAAACCGGAGCGACGAAAGTCATAGATTTGGCAACAACTTTCAAATCCGGATTCTTGGCAACGACGTTTTTGATTGCCGGATAAATCTTGTGGCAGTAGCCGCAGGAGAAATCGAAGAATTCAACCAAAACGACTTTACCGTCCGGATTGCCCAAAATACCGTCGTTCGGATTGTTGGTCAAGGCGTCCATATTGTCTTTAATAGCCTGTGCGGCAGCCTGCTGAGCAGCTTCAATTCTCTTCTGCTCGGCCAACTGTAATGCATTGGCAATCAATTCGGGCTTGTCAGCCAGAATTTTCTCAACATCGGCGCTGCTGCCTGCGTTGCCGCCGCGGTTGCAGCAAACAATGCACATAACCAGTGCAATGATGGCAACAACCAAAGCTACCAATGATACGTATAATGCGTTAATTTTATTCATCTTGTAAAATCCTCAAGTTTTAATTTATAATAAACAGATATAATTTAGCCAATCTCTGCTATATTTACAAGACTAAAATATACATTATTTATTAATTTTATACAAATAAATAAAGTATTTTTTCATAATTGCCGGACTATACTCGACTCACGTATAACTATAAGGATTTCACGATGTTTCACATAAATGTTTCGTTGTTCGGACAAACGAAATCGCTGGAAAACAAAATTGATTTGTTCCACGACAAACTTTTAGACGCGGCAATGACCTTCAAACGGACGATACTGGTCTACCTGGATGAACAGCGCAGCGACGAATACAAAAAACTCTCCAAACAAATCAAACAAATCGAACACGATGCCGACAATCTCCGCCGTGACATCGAAAACAAGCTTTATTCGCAAAACCTCATTCCCGACCTCCGTGCCGATGTGCTTCACCTGGTTGAAAACCTCGACAAGGTCATTAACAGGTTTGACGAAGTGACCTACAAATTTTATATCGAACGTCCGGAAATTCCGTCCGAATACCACCGCCGCATTAACGAACTGTGCAATCTCAGCGCCGAATGTGCGGAAAATATGGCTAAGGCGTCGCGCGCCTTCTTCCGAGACCTCAGTTCGGTGCGCGATTATTCGCAAAAAGTTTATTTTATCGAGCATGAATCAGACTTGAGTTCGGGCCATCTGCGGGAAGCAATCTTTGATTCGGACATTCCGCTGGCAAACAAAATCCAGCTCAGCGGATTCATCAACGACATTGCCGATATTGCCGACATTGCCGAAGATTTCATTGACGAACTGCTCATTTTCACCATTAAAAGGGATATCTGAGAATGGATATGACCTTTTTCATTTTCCTCAGCAGCGGTTTGTTTCTTGGCTGGTCATTGGGGGCCAATGATGCCTCCAATGTTTTCGGAACCGCCGTCGGAACCAAAATGGTCAGTTTCAAAACCGCGGCCGTCATCGCTTCGCTCTTTATCACCGTAGGTGCCGTTTATGCCGGTGCCGGCGCCAGCGAAACCTTGGGAGAACTGGGTTCCATCAATACGCTTCCCGGTGCCTTTATGGCCGCTTTTGCTGCCGCAATCAGTCTCTACTGGATGGCACGTGACGGTCTCCCTGTTTCTACCTCTCAGGCTATTGTCGGTGCCATCATCGGCTGGAACGTCTTTGCCGACAAGCCGACTCATCCCGAAATCTTGAGCAAAATCGTCAGCACCTGGATAATCTGTCCGCTGCTGTCCGGCATCATTGCGGTTATCCTGTATTTTTTCATCCGGATGCTAATTCGCAGATCTCATCTGCACATCCTGCGGCAAGACAGTTACACCCGTTTCGGACTGATTGTCGCCGGTGCTTTTGGCGCCTATGCGCTCGGTGCCAACAACATTGCAAACGTCATGGGCGTTTTCGTCCCCTCAAGCCCTTTCACCAACCTCGACCTCGGTTATGGCCTGGTTCTGACCGGAACCCAGCAGCTCTTTCTGCTTGGCGCTTTGGCCATCTGTGTCGGTGTCTTTACCTATTCGCACCACGTCATCAATACCGTCGGCAACAACCTGATGCGGATGTCGCCGCTGGTCGCTTTTGTCGTGGTTCTCTCCCAATCCATTGTTCTCTTTTTATTCGCCTCCAAGTCGCTTGAGCACTTTCTACTCAGCCACAATCTGCCGGCGCTCCCCTTGGTTCCTGTTTCCAGCACCCAGGCCGTTATCGGCGCCGTTATGGGCATCGGCCTGGCCAAAGGCGGCCGGGAACTGAACTGGAACATCCTCGGACACGTTGCCCTGGGCTGGATTGTAACGCCGATTGCTGCCGCCTTGGTCTGCTACATATCCCTGTTCTTCCTCCAAAACGTCTTCGGACAGATTGTCTTTCTGCCCTGAGGAGAATGCTGATGAAAGTAACGATAATCGCCATCGGAAAATGCAAAAAAAACTCTCCCGAAGCCGCAATCATCGCCGAATATGTCAAACGTTCGGGGTGGGACATCGTCATTAAGGAAAAAGACAATGCCGCTCAGGAAGACGAAGCAGAATTTTTACAATCGTCAATACCCCACGGAGCAAAAGTCATTGTCCTTGACGAGCGCGGCGAAAATCTGAAGTCTGTGGAACTCGCTCGTAAAATCGAGACCTGGATGCTCAACGGCTGTTCCGAACTCTGCTTTCTGATTGGCGGCGCCGACGGACATCTCCAATCCACCCGCAACCTTGCCGACCTCATACTTTCTTTCGGCCGGCTGACGCTTCCCCATATGTTGATGCGGGCAGTCTTAAGCGAACAAATTTACCGCATTCAGACCATTATCAACCACCACCCTTACCATCGCGAATAAAATTTTGTCTAATTTCAGCTTGACTTTTCAGGCGCTTTTTCCATAATACACCCCATCAAAAACATATTATTAATTTTTTAAACCCAATTAGATTATGGAAAATATTATTAAACTTTTCAGTGACAAAGTCGCCTTGGGAATTCTGCACATGCGCATCTGGTTCAACCGCTTGGAAAACCGTATGCGCGAAAACGAATACCTTTGTGCCGACGTTTCCGAAAACGGCAGTTCGTGTAAAGCGCATTACAATTGCCTCATCCTCGGTTCCGGCCGTACGCCTGTTTTTTACGCCGAAGAAGCAGCCCGCATCCTAAGCAGACTTCTCCGCAAAGACATTCGAGCCAACAACCTGACGCTGAGTCATATTTACGTCTACTACGCAGAAGTTCATAACACGCCGCAGCACCCCTGCTGGGTTTACGGCACTTTTTTTGTAGAAATGGACATCGCACCTGCATACGGTTATTTTGATTCAACCTATTTTTACAATAAGATGCTGCCTTTCGACGAACTTGAGAGCCTGCCTGTCCCCGCCAATCAAACAAACTTCGATGAACTTTATTTGATTCGCTTTTGCGTCGACAAGCTCGGAATGGTTCATCCTGCCAAACTCGAATATGATAACGGCCAAATCAGCGACGAACGTTTTACGCTGAAAAAATACCATGATGACGTTCCCTTCGAAAGTATACTCGAAGAAATCAAAAAACATCAGAAAAATATTTACTCAAATTAAAAACACCCGGTACCTGAAACTCTTTGTTTCAGGCACCGCCTAAATTTATACCTTATGAACATTATTAAAAAACTTTGGCAGCGGCATTTTGGTGCTCAGCAGCCTCAATCTCATGCCAACAAATGCAAAAAAGTGGGAGAAATTTGCTGCCCGGCCCTTGATTTCAGAGAATTTTTAGAGTTCGTCTGCATTCACAAATGTCTGGAGCAAAAAAACTGTGTCTGCGGCAGCAGTGCTGACGTGGAATTAGTCAGCTTTTGTGAGCCGGATACTGGTAAAAACCTCGGAAACGCCTTTCGCATCAAAGACGAAAAAGAACATTATTATCTTATCCGTCTCTGCGAAAAAGATGTTCTCTATTGCTATGACGACAGCTTCAAATTTCAGGTAACCCAAGACTTTCTTGCACCTGTAGCCTTGGTACGGCCCGACGCTCCGGAAGGAAAATACTATGCCTTCCGCGGAACTTACCTTCGCAAAAAAGGATATCTGGTCGTCAATGAAATTCTGATTTGCAATCCCGCCGACAATTCCGAACAAACGCTGTTAAAGCCTCAGGAACCTTTGTCGATAGGCAATGCGCTAAAACATCTGCAAAAAATTTTCAACAAAGATGATAACTAGCAACAAAAAAAGCGGCCTCACCAAGAGACCGCTTTTGTTTTAATCTGCAATTTTCCTGATTTCAGCAATTGCGCTCCACATTTTTTCCAAATTGTAAAATTCGCGCACTTCAGGCTTAAAAATATGGATAATCACGTCAAATGCGTCAATCAAAACCCAGTCTGCCTTTTCTTCGCCTTCCGATTCTGTTTTATAACCGGCGGCTTTCAGTTTCATCTGAACTTGTTCGGCCAACGCTGCCACATGACGCTGAGAAGTACCGCTGGCAATTATCATATAATTTGCAATCGACGTTTTTCCCTGCAAATCCATAACTACGATATCTTCGGCCTTTCCGTCATCCAAACTCTTTACGGCAATGTCCAAAATTTCTTCGCTGACGCTTTTTTCTGCTTTCTTAACCGTTGTCTTACTCAACTGATAAAACTCCTAATCTAACGGCGACCAAGGCTTTTTCTCCGGTTCTGCGGCATCATCAACCACCGTTTCTTCAACCTCGTCGTCTTTTTGTCTTCTGTCTCTAGTTATATACTTGTTTACCTCAATCAGGCAATCAAAAATTCCCTGTTTTGCAATTGCCGATATCACAAACACCTTCTTGCCGGACGCTTTCTCCAACGCCGCCTTTTTCTCGGCTGTTTCCTCTTTGTCAAGCGAGTCGCATTTGTTCAAAACCACAACTTCGGGCTTGTTTTTCAAAACCTCGTCATACAGCTCCAGTTCACGGCGGATGTCCTTATAGGCCTTGACCACATCCTCTTGTGTCCCGTCAATCATATGAAGAAACGCCGAACATCTTTCGACATGTTTCAAAAAGCGGTCGCCCAAGCCAACGCCTTCGTGAGCTCCTTCGATTAATCCCGGAATGTCGGCAATAACCATCTCATAATTGTCAACCCAAGCCACACCCAAATTCGGATGCAATGTCGTAAACGGATAATCGGCAATTTTGGGACGAGCTTTGGTAACCACGGATAAAAAGGTTGATTTTCCCGCATTCGGCATACCAATCAACCCAACGTCGGCAATCACCTTCAAACGCAGCCACACCCACATTTCCTGCCCCGGCCATCCCGGTTCCGCATAGCGGGGAGCCTGATTGGTTGAGGATTTAAATTGAGCATTGCCGCGTCCGCCTTCGCCGCCTTTGGCAATCATAAAACGCTGCCCCGGTTCAAGCATATCGACAATAAGCGTTTCCTGATCGTCAGCCAAAACCTCGGTTCCGACCGGAACCTTTATGACAATGTCTTCCCCTTTGGGACCGGTCTTGTCCGAACCCATACCGTTACGGCCTTTTTGCGCCTTAAAATGCTGATGATAACGAAAATCAATCAGGGTATTCAGATTCGGAACCGCCTCAATATAAACGCTGCCGCCTTTTCCGCCGTCGCCGCCGTTGGGACCGCCGAACTCAATATATTTTTCACGACGAAACGAAACGCACCCGGCGCCGCCGTCGCCCGATTGAATATATATTTTTGCCTGATCAAGAAATTTCATAATCTCAACACTCTGTAAAAAGCTGCTTCACCATGATTGCCAACCTGACAACCACATAATCTGCAATTTTGAAAAGTAAAGGGGATGTTTGCCACACCCCCTCTGCTCTAATCATCTTTTCAAGCTGGCTATTCAGTAACAACTGAAACGAAAGTTTTGCCGGCTTTCTTAGAAAATTCAACCTTACCTTCGCATACGGCGAAAATAGTGTGGTCTTTACCCATACCGACGTTAGCGCCCGGATGATATTGGGTACCGCGCTGACGAACGATGATGTTGCCCGGAATAACGCACTGGCCGCCGGACTTTTTCAAGCCTAAACGACGTCCGATCGAGTCACGTCCGTTAGCGGAACTACCACCAGATTTCTTATGTGCCATGACTAATTCTCCTTAAATCTCTTCTTATTTACCACAAACATCGGTAATTTTAACCAATGTAATTGACTGTCTGTGGCCGTTTTTACGACGATAGTTTTGTCTTCTCTTTTTCTTGAAGACGATAACTTTAGCATCGCGAGCCTGTTTCAAAACAGTAGCCTTAACGCTGGCACCGGCTACGAGCGGAGTACCGATGGTATCGCCCAAAGCCAAAACTTCGTTAAAAACAATTTCTTTACCTTCTTCGCCGGCCAATTTTTCAACTTTCAGCACATCACCAGAAGTCACTCTGTACTGTTTTCCGCCGGTTTTAATTACTGCGTACATTTTTTTCACCTTTATATTTTAAACATAAAACGTTGCTTTGCAATATACATAAGTTTTTGCCTCTGTCAACTAGAATCTCAACAAAAAATTAAAAAAAGTTCCCCTTCCCCGCACCGCCGAAAGACATCGCCGCGTTTTTAACGCTTCAAGGCCCTGTACAGCTCCGGTTTCATAAACCGTCCCTGCCAAATTCCCCTTTTGGCCCGTTGCGCCTCTTTCTCTGCCGGAGCATAATCATCGCTGTAACGGGTATAGGCAACGGCCCAGCCCTCCGAGACCATCTTGCGGTTTATGTCTTCTCCGCCAACGTAGCAAACCGCAACCTCGCGTTTGTAACGGTCCGTCGTAACGCTTCGGCATTCGAGAGAATCATCGACCATCTTCTTCAAAGCCCGAAAAGCCAGCTCGCCGCAAGGATAAGCTTTGCCGGCGGCATTGTAGCACGGCTGCTTGTATTCGGGTGCGTCAATACCCGACAGGCGGATTTCCCGTTTGCCGATAAAAATGCTGTCGCCGTCAATCACCTTAACCTGCGCCTGCGCCGGCTGGAGGAACATCAAGCTTGCGCTTAAACATATTATGCCGAATTTCTTCATGTTTTTTCTCAAAGCTGTTTACATTAAAGCGCAATCGGCGCAAAAAGCAATCCCTTATCGCAAAATCTATTGAATAACCTGCAAAAACCTTTTGTTGTTTCATAATCTTTGTCCTAATATAAGGCATAATTTTATTCAAAAGGTTCGATAATGGTATTTTGTAAATTAAAAAAGAGTATGCTTTTTCTTACCACTGCGCTGGCATTGAGCGGCTGTGAATATTTTCGTACCCGGACGCCGCAGGACTTTATGCGCAATCCCTTTGAACCCTCTGCCGCGGAATATGAACAAATGGCCCGGGAAATGAATCCCGCTGCCCTCCGCGCACCGAGTTCGGTGGTTGTCTGCCGTTCGCATCAATGTGCACCGGCAAAATTATCAATGTCCAAAGAATACATTTACAACAGCCTGCTCCACCTCTTTGACAACAATAATTACCAAAAAGCGCTGGTATGCCAGGCAGACCCTTATTCGCACACTTGCCTTGAAAACTACATTACCATTCCGCTGACGGCGGGAATAACCCCGACCAACGCTTACATCGACCACATCAGAATTGCCGACGTAATCATTGGAAAACGTGCAAACAAACTGAATTTGCTGTTAAACTACAATGTAACCTACGGAGGACAAACGCCCGACTGCACGCCGTCAAAGACGATTTTATTTGCCAAAAGCATCAATCATGTGCTTATGGAAGATGCAGGTTACACTTGTAAAATGACGGCAATCGGACAATCTACCGTCAAAACCGTCTTTGCCATCGATTACATTGACCTTGACTATGGCTACATCGGCGGTTCTTACTCCGTCGGCATTTCAGGTCCGGCTTATGGCGGCGGCAACGGCTATATGCTCCTGCGCCTGCCCCGCAATGCTTATCCTTTAGATCCCAGCCTGCAGGCTCCGGCACAAATTCCGCAGAAAAAGCGGTCGCCGCAGACGCGGTCTTCAACCGCCGCTGTCGGAAGCATTCTCGGCAAGACCGACGACAGTCTTTCCGCTCCGAACGGCGTTAAAATCTTCCCGCTGTCTAAACCGGCAGAAACGTCAACGGAGACACCGGCTCCGGTAAAACCTTAAAATCAAAAAAATAAAAGCCTCTGAACCGAGGCTTTTATTTTATCAACCATAGCTGAAATACTGAACGCTTTCATAAATCAGGATTCTTTCAATTGCGCTGAATTCAAATCGCTGATTGCCGTAGACGATAACACCGGTACTGTCAGGCAGATGACCGTTGCGGATTTGAAACTCCCGCACGTCTCTCAGACTCATAATTTTCCCGTTGGAAAACTCAACCAGCCAGCCGTAAGTGTCATAGCCGACATTCACATGGATGGCTTTTACCTCGCCTGTCCCGATTAATTGTTCGGATTCCGACTGTTTGGATATTTCAAAAAACTTGTCTGCACTGCTGCCGCTGAACCACTTAAGATGATTCGCCAACTGTCCGTTCTGCTCGTCTCCTGCCGTTTCGGAAACAGCCACGGCTTCTTTTACCGGCGTGTCGTTTTGCTCCCAATGCTCATCGCTCACCACATCCTCAGCAATGATACGACTCTCCGGCATCTCAACATCATCAGCTTCATAGCCCTCGGCATTATATTTTTCTTCCGAAAAACTTTCCGCTGCATCTCCGTTTTCAATATCAGCACCCGCATCAACATCTGCCAGCAAAGCTGTATCTGCATTCTCGATATCAGAAACCGCCGGATTCGAAAACGTTTCCGGCATCTCTGCCTCAAACGAAAAATCCCCGCTCGGTATTTCTTCAATTCCGGTTTCATCCAAACCGGTAAAATCAATAACTTCGTCATTCCCGGCAGCAACAACGCCGTCTTTAATCTGTGAAACGTCGCTTACGCCATCGCTCTCTTCAACACCGGTTGCCGCGTTTTCTTCCTGTTCAGCCTCCCAAACAGAAGTCGTATCTGAAAATGGTTCCGTTTCAACAGAAATAACTTCTGAAGCCGCAACAGACAAATCTTCTCCGCTGTCCGGCAAGACATCTTTCCCACTTTCAGATGTATTTTCGATGTCAAGGTTCGTACTCTCGTTTACAGAAGACTCAACACCGAATTTGGTTTCGGTTTCGGATTCCGACAGCATATCATCTTTGGATAACGCCGCAGGCTCCATATCAACGACATTGCCGTCTTCCTCAGGAGATATCTCTGCGGTTTCCATATTTGTCGCCGCCTCGGAAACACCTTGCACCTCCGCGGCACTCTCAAAAAACGCTTCTTCTGCGGCAATCGGCGCCTCAGGCTCAAAAGCCCGCTCCTCGGCGGCACTAACCGGCGCTTCATCGGTATAACCGTCTCTGTCTGCCAACAAATCGCTTTCATCATCTGACAACGGACTTAAAAATGCCTCTTCATCGTGGCCGCCCGACGTTTCTTGCCGATTCTCTTCCGCAGAAAATTCCATGGTGTCCGGCTGAGAAACTTCCTGAACAGCCTCAGAAACAAGCGGCTTCGGATTTTCGGCTTCGGGACTTTTTTCGCTTCCGGACACAGATGTGATTTCCTCACCCAAATTTAAGTCAAAATCACCGTTGTCTTTCAAAAAATCAAGGCTGCCGTCATCAAGGTTTAAATCCAATCCGCCGGCAACGGATTCCGGTCCGCCCTCGTTTTCAAGCTTTAAGTCGCCCAGCATGTCATCCAGATTAAAATTATCTTCATCGGCGCTCAAAACCGGAGAAGCCTGTTCATTCTCCTGCTCGACAATCTGAAGCTCGTCAGGCCCGACGTCAGACATTGCCGCGTCGACATCCGTTGCTGCGGCAGAGGCGTTTCTCTTAAAAAAGCCGAAAGGATTTTCCATTCACAATTTCCCTAAATTATAACGGAATACTGACCAAAACTTTCAAACCGCCCAAAGAACTGTCATCCAGTTCAATGGTTCCGCCGTGCGACGTAATGACGTCCTTGGCGATTGAAAGCCCCAAACCGACCCCGCCGGTTTCCTTGTTACGGGAATTTTCTAAACGATAAAATGCCTTAAAGACATCTTCCCGTTTGTCTTTCGGAATTCCGGGACCGTCATCCTCAATCGCAATCATCAGCTTTTTGTCATTGCTCTCCAACTTAACCGCTATGGTTTTTCCATAACGAAACGCATTGGAAATGACATTGGTCAGCGCGCGTTTCAAAGCCTGTTCACGCCCCTGGATTGCACTCACCTGATCGTTCGTTGAATAACGGATTAAAGCCTTTTTGTTACGGAATTTGTTGATGATGCTCAAAATCATTTCGTTAACATCGACAAAAGAAGACTTCTCCCCGCCCTCACCGCTGACAAAAGATAAATAGCCGTCAAGCATCTTTTCCATCTCGTCAATGTCGGAAAGAAAATCTTTCTTGTCATCGCCGTCAGGCATCATAGCCGCCTGCAGTTTCATCCGGGTCAGCGGCGTACGCAAATCATGCGAAACACCGGCCAGCATCTGTGTCCTTTCGCTAATCTGACGCTGAATGCGCTCTTTCATTTTGATAAATGCCAGCGCCGCCTTCCGAACCTCGGAAGAACCGTAGGGTTTGAAATCTTTGTTGTCGATGCCTTTGCCGAAATCTTCCGCAACTTGCGCCAACTCGGCAATCGAACGAACCTGTATGCGCAAAAACAGAACGGCTACCAAAAACAACAGAATAGAAGTCCCCACCATCCAAACAACAAACATAAAGATTGATGTGCTGAAAATCTTTTTGCGAGTGGTCAGAAAACGATACAGTCCCTGGTCGCTGTCTATCATAACCACCAGATCCTTGTCCGCCTTGCCCTCAAAAATGTTAATTTCGGCTTTGGGAAATGCCTTTTCCAAAGATTCTTCCAAATATCCCACAATCATTCGGTTTGCTTTGCGCACCTTGCTGATAGCCTTTAATTTGTCCTGATTGCTGTAATACTCGAATTCCATACCGAATTTTTGAGAGGACAAAGCCTGCATTTCTTTCAAACGGCTGGGATTACGGTTTACCTGCTCCATGATAAAACTCATGTCCGAAGTCAGATTATCCGACAACCGGCGCCCCATCCGGCTCCAGCTGCCGTCAAAAAACATAACCACCGAAACCACCTGAACGACAATTAACGGAATAAAAATCAGCAGCATGGTGCGGAAGAACAAAGTTTTCGGTAAAAATTTCAGACGCAGATACCGCAAACCTTCTTCAGCTTTTTCGGGTAGTTTAATGTGCATAGCTCAACTCCTAAAATTTTTTAATTCGTCTTAATCTTATTCTTAACTTTAAAATCGTAAAAAGTATACTTTAATTTTTCATTCCGTTTATTCCGGAAGCAGCATATAACCCTTGCCGCGAACCGTTTGCAAATAACGGGGATTTTTTGAATCCTGCTCAATTTTTTTCCGCAGCCTGGTTATCTGCACGTCAATTGAACGCGGGCTCTGACCGGCACCCAAAATTTCAGCCAGTTTCTCACGCGTAAATATCTGCCCCGACTTCGCCCCCAAAACGCTCAGCAGCGCCTGCTCAACCGGCGTAATATGAATAACCTGTCCGTTTTTGGTCAAAAGCTCTTTGCTTTGCATATCATACGTACACAGCCCCAGCCCCAATTTTTCATTGGCTTCCGTTTTTTCCTGAGGCGCCCGTTTCAGAATATTCTTAATACGCAGCACCAGCTCTTTGGGTTCAAACGGTTTTGGCAGATAATCGTCAGCACCCCTTTCCAAACCGGTAATTCTGTCTTCGGTTTCACCCATTGCCGTAAGCAAAATAACCGGGAGGGAACTTTCCTGACGCAGCTTGCCCAGAAATTCCAACCCGGTTTCATTCGGCATCATAATGTCGACGATAAGTAAGTCAAACCTGTAATTTTTCAAAGCCTCACGGGCTTCTTCTGCCCCCTTGGCCACAGAAACGTAAAAACCGTTCTCGCGCAAAAAACGCTGTAACAATGAACGCAGTCTGGTATCGTCATCTACCACCAGAATATGTTGTTTTTCCGCTTCCATAAATACAAGTCCGTCCGTTATTTTTTATCGGCGGCAGTCTTCTTTGCAGCTGGTTTGACTGCTTTAGAACCGCTTTTTTTAGTAGCAGCTTTTTTGGCTGGAGCCTTTTTAACCGTCTTTTTCTTGGCTGCCGGTTTAACCGCGGAAGCTTTCGCTTCTGCCTTTTTTACCGGAGCTGCGTCTTCTTTCTTCGCCTGCTTGTCCAGCTTACGGATATAATCCAAACTTTTCTGAAAATACTGATATCCGGTAATGAACGTCAGAACGCCGGCAATCCACAGCAAGATTTCACCCAAAAATCTGAATGCGGGAACCATACCCAGCAGCAACAGCGAAATTGCCGTCATCTGAAAACCCGTTTTCCACTTGGCCAGACGCGTAACCGGCATTCCGACCTTGACTTCCGACAAAAACTCGCGCAGGCCGGAAACCAAAACTTCGCGGCATAAAATGACAATGACCGGGATATAGCTTATCGGCAGCACCATATGGTTTGCCACCAAAATCAACAAAGCCGACACCACCAAAAGCTTATCGGCAATCGGATCAAGCAAACGGCCGAAAGCTGAAGTCTCGTTCCGGGAACGAGCCAAATAGCCGTCAAAATAATCGGTAATCGCAGCCACGATGAATAAAATCGCCGTCAATACCGCCCATAGCGTACTGTGAATATAAATCGACAGGAAGATTACGGGAATAACTACAATTCTGGAAATTGTTAAAATATTAGGCAAACTATACACTTCTGTACCTCTCATCTAAAACCAAACTAAGCTCATACTAGGCTATAAAAATTAATTATGAAAGTAATTATAGACTTTTTCCGCTGTTTTTTTACTGATGCCGTCCACTTTTTGCAAATCCTTAATCCCCGCCTGGGCAATCTCTTCTACCGACCCAAAATAATTAAGCAGGTCATGCTTGCGGCGGCTGCCGATTCCCTCCACTTCGTCAAGGCGCGATTTAAAGATGGATTTAGCCCTCTTCTTCCGATGAGTACCGATGGCAAACCGGTGAGCTTCGTCGCGCAGATTTTGCAGATAAAAAGCTATCGGCGACTGAAACGGCAAAGCGAAACTTTCTTTGTCTTTCATATGGTAAAACTCTTTTCCGGCATTACGTTCCGGCCCCTTGGATATGGCGATAATAGCTATGCCGTCGAGGTCAAAGTCTTTCAGGCTTTCATACACCGCATTCAATTGCCCGCGCCCGCCGTCGAGCAAAATAACGTCCGGACGGTTGCTTGCGTCCATTCTTGCAAAACGACGGCTCAACACCTCTTTCATCATTGCAAAGTCATCATTGGTGATTTCTGAATTTTTGATATTGAAAGTACGGTAGCTCTTCTTGTCAAAACCGTCCGGCGTCGCCACAACCATCGCGCCGATGGCATAGCTTCCCTGATTGTGGGAATTGTCGTAGATTTCAATTCGCTGCGGTATTCTGGGCAGCCCGAAAATTTCTTTAAACTCTTCCAGATTGCTTTTTACGCTCGCCATCATTGCAATCCGCCGGTCAATCGAGGCTTTGGCGTTTTCCGCAACGTTTTTTACAATCGCCGCCTTGTTCCCTTTTTGATAAGTGTTGATTTTGGCGCCGATTGCCTTTTCCAAAAATTCTTTATTCTCCAACGGCTCTGACACGATAATTTCCTTTGGAGGCAGATGACTGCTGTAAAAGCTTCCCAAAAAGGCTTCCAAAACTTCCGCATTGCCGGCATCCTCCACCTGAGCCGGAAAATACGGCGTATTTCCGCAGTTTTGACCGGAGCGGATAAAAAATATCTGGATACATACAACGTCATTCTTGCGGGCAATCGCCACCACGTCGCAAGACTTGATGTCGGCATATTCGACATTGTGAGTGGACTGTACATTAGTCAACGCGCGAATACGGTCACGATAAACCAATGCCGTTTCATAATCCTGCTGTGCGCTGGCCTCTTGCATTTTTGCGGAAAGCTCGGCTTGAATCTTAGAATTCCGCCCCTCCAGAAAATCAATCGCCTCATTCACCAGCCGGCGATAATCCTCTTTGGATATCCGCCCCACACACGGAGCCGAACAACGTTTGATTTGATACATCAGACACGGCCGCTCACGGTTTTTAAACACGCTGTCACGGCATGAACGCAGCAAAAAAGCTTTTTGCAAAATGTCAACCACGCTGTTGACCGCCATCACGCTTGCAAACGGCCCGAAATATTTATTCTTGTCCGCCCGGGAACCGCGATACTTGCGCAGGCAGGGAAAATCCGCCCCCACGTCAATCATCAGATGAGGAAAGCTTTTGTCGTCTTTTAAGAGAATATTGTAACGCGGCTTAAACTTTTTAATCAGCTCGTTTTCCACCAGCAAAGCCCGCGCCTCGCTTTCCACGATGATAAATTCCATACGTTTAATCTGTGCCACCATACGCTGCAAACGCACCGGCAGTTTGTTCAGATGAGAATAAGCGACAATCCTCTTTTTTATGTTTTTGGCTTTGCCGACATATAAAACTTCTTCGTCCTCTCCGATCATTCGATAAACGCCGGGATCTTCGGGAGCTATTTTTATATGTCTGGTCAGATTGGCCAGACCCTGTTTAATATCAATCAAAAGCTGATTCCTTTCCCTTATATTTTAGAGTACCGACGTTCATATTTCAAGACCTTGTTCCACTTTTGATAAAATCACGCGCCGAACCTTTTGTCCAACAAAAGCTGTAAAAACAAAAGAATGCACCCATATATTGACAAAACACGATTTTCGACATATTATGTCAAAAATCTTTGGAGCGGAGAATAAATATGTCTGACACAAAAACAGCAAGCAACTATATTGACGGAAGCATCCTGCGAACCGAAATCAAAAATTACAAACATCTGCTTAAAAGCAAGATACCCCAAAACCGATATTTTGCAGAAACGGCGCGCTATCGTGCGGAAAGCGTCTTGGAACGATTTGTCGACGGCGATTTGCAGCTTGAGCCCAAAGACTATGACACAATGGAAAAATACATCATCGCCTTTTGCAAAATCCGCCGCAAAACCGTTAACAAACTGGGATACAATGCTTTTGAGCGCCTCAACCTCATCAGTCAGGAACAACGTTACATTAACCCCAATGCTCCTTACATATCACGTTTGTTCAAAAAAATAAATCTATCGGTCAAATATCGCTTAGACAGCTGGTCTGACAGTATTTATAATTTGAAGCATGTTTCTTCAACCCTGAAGCCTGCCGAAAACTGGTTGAAAAAAAACAAAAAATATCTGCTTATCGGCACCGCCGGATTAGTCGTCGGTCTGGGAAGCTTTTTTGGATTTCAGAAAAAATCTTCGGCTGCTCAGGAACCGAAAATTCCGGCGCCGGCCGTCCAAACCTCAACACACGCTGGCACTGTCGTTCAACCCCAAAACGAAACCTCAACGTTGAAACTCCACGCCGATTCAATTTGGAAAAACTACTATGACACCGCCTTGCAAATTCATCTGGGACAAGACGGCCGTGACAAACTGTACCGGCAAGTTGAAAAGATGATAAAAATATCTTCCCTTTCGCTGGAAGACGGCGCTTCAATAGAAAGCTACGCTCACGCGCTGACCATGTATCGTCTGATTCAGCCTAACGGGAGCGCCAACGCTTTTCTGCAAAAAGCACTGCAACAAAACCAAAGCCTCTCCCCAAGCGAACAAAACAAGCTTGCCCACCTCCTCGCACAGGCAGGCAAAAAAGGCGAAAAACTGAAGGGAACGTCCTCATACAGCAATTTTAACAAACAGCACAAAAACCTTAAGGACAAACACATCAAAAACCTCAAGCAGCTACACCGGTTGAAAAAGCAGCTCGGCCGTTAATTGGCTGATGACGTTTTTTCATTTGTCCCTGACCTAAAAAAACGAACTTCTCCTCAAAACATCTGCAAAAAAAAGCTGATTACCAGAAAGGCAATCAGCTCTTTTTTCGAAACTGTTTTATCAAACCTAAATTTTATCAGCTCTGCCGAAAAAATTCATTGCGTCTGAAGAATCAGTGCATGCGTCCCAATGCATTCGACAAACGGCACCAGGCGCTGTATTCTTTAGCCATCAGTTCGTAATTTTTCTTTGAGACCGTAAGTGTAACCCGCCCCGAACCGGAACATTGATGAACACTTTGCAACAAACGATCCGCTTCATGCAGACCGGATTGAACTTTCGTCCGCAACTGCTTAATGTCTTCCTCGGACATCTCCTGCAATACCGAAACAATCGAATCTCTGCGAAAATCCGCCGTATAAGAAGGAAGTACCTCTTTTTTCTTATAAACAGCCAACTTTACCGAACGACCAGCCAAAATTTCTTCAATTAAGTTTCTAAGTTCCATAACAATTAAATTTAGATGTAATAAATAATATTAATAATTCGCGATAATGCGAATACCATAACACATCGCCAGCAAAAAACAATAAAAAAAACCTTTCGATTTCTCGAAAGGTCTTTTTTATTACAAAATCTAAAGCACCACCTGATGCCATAACATTCCGTAATAACATCATTGCCAGGATTTGAGGCTGCCCCGTGAAAACACGGCACCTCAAATCCGACAAAGCTTTATTCGGCAGGAGTTTCAGCTGCTGCTTCGGCCTCATGCTGAGCATGTTCCAAAGCCTGAGCTTGCTGAGCTTCTTCCTTAAGAGACTGAATCTCTTTGTCGTTCTGAGCGGCAACTTTCTTCAAAGCTCTCAGAACCGTACCGGTACCGGCCGGAATCAAACGACCGACGATAACGTTTTCTTTCAAGCCCTTCAGGCTGTCAACCTTGCCCTCGACCGCAGCTTCGGTAAGAACGCGGGTCGTCTCTTGGAACGATGCGGCAGAGATAAACGACTTGGTCTGCAGCGAAGCTTTGGTAATACCAAGCAAAATCGGATCGGCAGTTGCCGGCGTTTCGCCGTTGGCAATAACCTTGGCATTTTCCGCTTCAAAGATATCTCGGTCAACCTGCTCGCCTACCAGGAAGGTCGTATCGCCCGGAGTGAGGATTTCAACCTTGCGCAGCATCTGCGAAACAATAACTTCGATATGCTTGTCGTTAATCTTAACACCTTGCAGACGGTAAACGTCCTGAACTTCCTTAACCAGATATTCAGCAAGTTTCTCAACGCCGAGAACTCTCAAAATATCATGCGGAGCCGGTGTTCCTTCTACCAGCGCGTCACCCTTCTTGACGATATCCCCGTCCTGAACGGCCAGATGGCGGCCTTTCGGAATCAGATATTCAATCGGCTGACCCTTGGTCGGAACGACGGTAATTCTCTGCTTGGCCTTATAGTCCTTGCCAAACTCAACCATACCATCAATATCCGAGATGATTGCCGGATCTTTCGGACGGCGGGCTTCAAACAGCTCGGCAACACGCGGCAGACCACCGGTAATATCTTTGGTCTTTGAGCTTTCGCGAGGAATACGGGCAATAACGTCACCGACTCTGACCTCATCTCCGCTCTCAACCGAAAGAATTGCATCGGCAGACATATAATAACGAACTTCCTTGCCGTTGTCATAAGTTACCGGTTTACCTTTGGCATCTTTCAGAACGATACTGGGTTTCAAACCGGCACTGGAAGAATTTGAACGCCAGTCAATAACCACTTTGGAAACGATACCTGTCGTTTCATCTGTAGTTTCTCTGACCGACACGTTGTTAATCAAGTCAACCAGTTCAACCTTACCGGCTTTTTCGGTAATGACCGGAATGGTAAACGGATCCCACTCAGCAACTTTCTGACCCTTTTTGACTTTAGAGCCTTCCGCTACCAAAATCTTGGTACCGTACGGAACATGGTGACGCGATTTTTCACGGTCGTTGGCATCCACGATAACAATTTCGCAGTTACGGGACAATACAATGCCCTGTCCTTCGGAATTGGTTACCAGGTGATTGTTTTCCAGCTTCAGAATACCGGCGAACGGAACTTCAACAGAAGCCTGTTCGGCGCCTTTCTGAGCGGCACCGCCGATGTGGAACGTTCTCATGGTCAGCTGTGTACCGGGTTCCCCGATGGACTGAGCGGCGATAACGCCAACCGCCTCACCGACGTTAACCGGAGTACCGCGAGCCAAATCACGACCATAACAAGCGGCACAAACGCCGTCTTTGGTTTCGCAAGTCAGAACCGAACGGATTTTAACCTGTTCGACACCGGCTTTTTCAACAACTTCAACATCGTTTTCGTCAATCAGCTTGCCTTTCTGAACCAGAACCTCACCGGTTTCGGGATGAACGATGTCTTCCTGAATGGTACGTCCCAGAATTCTCTCGCCGATGGATACGATAACGTTACCGCCGTCGACAACCGGACGGACAATAATGCCTCTTTCCGTACCGCAGTTGGTTTCGGTAATAACCACGTCTTGGGCAACGTCGACCAGACGACGGGTCAGATAACCGGAGTTAGCGGTCTTCAAAGCGGTATCGGCCAAACCTTTACGGGCACCGTGGGTAGAATTGAAGTATTCCAACACGGTCAGACCTTCTTTAAAGTTTGAAATAATCGGCTGTTCGATAATTTCGCCTGACGGCTTAGCCATCAAACCGCGCATACCGGCCAACTGACGCATCTGGGCGGCAGAACCGCGGGCGCCGGAGTGAGCCATCATATATACGGAGTTGATATAACCGTGATCCGTCTTCGAAATGTTTTTCATCATTTCGTCAGCAACCTTATCGGTGCAGGCAGCCCAGATATCAACGACCTTATTGTATTTTTCACCCTTGGTGATAAGACCGTTCTGATACTGCTGTTCAAACTCTTTAACCTGTCTCTCGGTTTCTTCAACCAAAGTCTGTTTTGCATCGGGAACGATCAAATCGTCTTTACCGAAAGAGATACCGGCCTTACATGCGTTCTGGAAGCCCAGAGTCATGATGCGGTCGACAAACATAACGGTTTCTTTCTGGCCGCAGTGGCGGTAAATGGTATCGATGATTTCACCGATTTCCTTTTTACGCAGCAAACGGTTAACCAAAGAGAAAGGAACATTCTGATGTTTCGGCAGCGTCTCGGAAACAATGATGCGTCCCGGCGTTGTCTCAATCAGGCCTTTCTTAAGCTCGCCGTTGTCGTCCACATATTCGAGACGGCATTTAATCTTGGCGTGCAGGTCCACAACTTTCTCATTCAGAGCCAGCTGAACTTCGTTGAAGTCAGAGAAGACCATTCCTTCGCCGGCCATGCCTTCAGCATCATAGGTCAGGTAGTAGATACCCAGAACCATATCTTGGGTCGGAACGATAATCGGTTTACCCGAAGCCGGAGACAAAATGTTGTTGGTCGACATCATCAAGACGCGGGCCTCCAACTGAGCCTCGATAGACAACGGAACGTGAACAGCCATTTGGTCACCGTCGAAGTCGGCGTTGAACGCGGTACAAACCAGCGGATGCAGGTGAATGGCCTTACCTTCGACCAATACCGGTTCAAATGCCTGAATACCCAGACGGTGCAGCGTCGGCGCACGGTTCAGAAGAACCGGATGCTCACGGATAACTTCTTCAAGAATATCCCATACTTCCGGACGTTCTTTTTCAACCATGCGTTTGGCAGCCTTTATGGTTGTAGCGTGACCGTACAGTTCCAATTTTGCATAAACGAACGGTTTGAACAATTCCAAAGCCATTTTCTTCGGCAAACCGCATTGGTGCAGTTTCAGCTCCGGACCAACCGTAATAACCGAACGGCCGGAATAGTCAACACGTTTACCCAACAGGTTCTGACGGAAACGGCCCTGTTTACCTTTCAGCATATCGGACAGAGACTTCAGCGGACGTTTGTTGGTACCGGTAATCGCGCGGGCGCGGCGACCGTTGTCAAACAAAGCATCGACAGATTCCTGCAGCATTCTCTTTTCGTTGCGGATGATGATATCCGGAGCATGCAACTCGATTAATCTCTTCAAACGATTGTTACGGTTGATAACGCGACGGTATAAATCGTTCAGGTCAGAAGTCGCAAAACGACCGCCGTCCAACGGAACCAACGGACGCAGCTCAGGCGGAATAACCGGCAATACGGTCAGAATCATCCATTCCGGCTTGGTATTGGATTCGATGAAAGATTCGATAATCTTCAAACGTTTTACCAGCTTTTTGCGCTTTGCTTCCGAAGCGTTGTCCTTCAGCTCTTCGCGAATAGCCGTTCTTTCTGCTTCCAGGTCAATCTGAGACAAAATCTCGCGCAAAGCTTCGGCACCGATTCCGGCACGGAAAGCATCTTCGCCGTACTCGTCAATCGCTTCCTGATACTGTTCTTCAGTCAACAGCTCGTTAACGCCGAGAGGAGTCAGACCCGGTTCGATAACAATGTAGCTTTCGAAATAAAGCACACGTTCCAAACTCTTCATCGGAATATCCGTCAACATCGCAATACGAGACGGCAGCGATTTCAGGAACCAGATATGTGCAACCGGAGCGGCCAGTTCAATATGGCCCATTCTCTCGCGGCGGACTTTGGACAAGGTAACTTCTACACCGCACTTTTCGCAAACGACGCCGCGGTATTTCATTCTCTTGTACTTGCCGCACAAGCACTCGTAGTCTTTTACCGGACCGAAAATACGGGCGCAGAACAGACCGTCTCTTTCCGGCTTAAAGGTACGATAGTTGATGGTTTCAGGTTTCTTGACTTCACCATAAGACCATGAACGAATTTGTTCAGGAGATGCGATGGAGATTTTAATCTGGTCAAAAGATTCACCTGATACCTGCTGACCAAAATATTTCATAATGTCATTCATATTTCAAAAACTCCTTTTCCTTAAACTTCTTCGTTCAACAATTCAACATTCAGACACAAAGACTTAATTTCCTTGACCAAAACGTTGAACGACTCAGGAATGCCGGCTTCAAAGCTGTCATCACCGCGAACGATGGATTCATAAACTTTGGTACGACCATTCACATCATCGGACTTAACGGTCAGCATTTCCTGCAAGGTGTAAGCGGCACCGTAAGCCTGCAGCGCCCAAACTTCCATCTCACCGAAACGTTGTCCGCCGAACTGGGCTTTACCGCCCAGAGGCTGTTGAGTAACCAAGCTGTACGGACCGACCGAACGGGCGTGCATCTTTTCATCAACGATGTGGTGAAGTTTAATCATATAAATTATACCAACAGTGACTTTACGGTCAAATTTTTCACCGGTACGGCCGTCATACAAATCAATCTGACCGGAAGTCGGCAAGCCGGCTTTTTCCAGCATCATGTTGATGTCGTCACCGGTAGCGCCGTCGAATACGGGAGTAGCCATCGGTACGCCGCGCTTCAGATTCGGAATCATCAGGTCGAGTTCTTCGTCTGACAGCTTTTCGATTTCGCGCTTATACTGCTTTTCGCCGTAAACGTCTTTCAACTTGGCGCGCAGCTCTTTCTCCGTTTTCTGTCCGGCCTTAACCTGTTCCCACAGCTCGTTAATCTGTTCACCGAGCTTTTTAGCAGCCCAACCGAGGTGGGTTTCAAGAATTTGACCGACGTTCATACGGGAAGGCACGCCGAGCGGATTCAATACGATGTCAACCGGAGTACCGTCTTCCATATACGGCATGTCCTGAAGCGGCAATACGCGGGAAATAGTACCTTTGTTACCGTGACGTCCGGCGATTTTATCACCTGATTGAATCTTACGTTTGGTAGCAATAAACACTTTGACCATTTTCAAAACGCCCGGCAGCAGATCATCACCGCGCTGAACTTTCTCAACCTTGTCTTCAAAGTGTTTCTGAATCTTGTCCAGACGAGCGTCATAAGCCGTCAGCAGTTCTTCAACCTTGGCCATAACCTCTTCGTCTTTAACGACGATTTTACGCCACTGGGAAGACGGAATGCCGTTAAGAGCTTCCTCATCCAAAGTAGAGTTCTTGGAGATGCCCTTCGGAGCGTCTACGACTTTGTGACCCAAAATCATAGATTTCAAACGGGCTTCAAAGTTACGGCGGATAATGGCGATTTCGTCATCGCGGTCCTTGGCCAGTTGAGAAATTTCTTCCTGTTCAATGGACAAAGCGCGTTCGTCTTTCTCAACGCCGCGGCGGGAGAAGACGTGAACGTCAACCACAATACCTTCAATACCCGGCTGTACGCGAAGAGAAGTGTCGCGAACATCGCTGGCCTTTTCGCCAAAGATGGCGCGCAACAGTTTTTCTTCCGGCGTCACCGGAGATTCGCCCTTCGGCGTAACCTTGCCGACCAGAATGTCGCCGGCCTTGACTTCGGCACCGATGTAAACAATACCAGCCTCATCAAGATTACGCAAAGCCTCTTCACCGACATTGGGAATATCACGGGTGATTTCTTCCTGACCCAATTTGGTATCGCGGGCCATAACCTCAAATTCCTCAATATGCAGAGAAGTAAAGACATCGTCGCGGGAAATACGCTCGGACAACAAAATAGCGTCTTCGTAGTTCAAACCGTTCCACGGCATAAAAGCAACCAAAACGTTTTTGCCCAAAGCCAGCTCGCCCATATCGGTACACTGACCGTCAGCCATAATGTCGCCGGCTTTAACCTCGTCGCCCACTTTTACCAGCGGAACCTGGTTAATGCAGGTGTTTTGGTTAGAACGGCGGAATTTGGACAAGCGGTAAATGTCAACACCGGCATCGGCAGCATGTTCGTCATTGGAACGAACCACGATACGGTTGGCGTCAACCGCATCAACGATACCGTCGTGCTTACAAACCACCGTAGCGCCGGAATCTTTGGCGACCACGGCTTCAACGCCGGTACCGACCAACGGAGCTTCCGAACGTAGCAAAGGCACGCCTTGGCGCTGCATGTTAGAACCCATCAAAGCACGGTTCGCATCGTCGTTTTCCAAGAACGGAATCAGCGCGGTTGCAACTGATACCAACTGTTTCGGAGAAACGTCGATAAAATCGATTTCTTCAGGATGAGCAAACTCAAATTCGCCGGCTTTGCGGCAGGCAATCAAATCCTGCTCGAAATGACCGTCGTCTTTAACTTTTGCATTGGCTTCCGCAATTTTGAACTTGCCTTCTTCGTTAGCCGAAAGATAAACGACTTCTTTGGTAACCACGCCGTTAACAACCTTGCGGTACGGACATTCGATAAAACCGTATTTGTTGATGCGTGCATAAGTTGACAGCGAGTTAATCAAACCGATATTCGGACCTTCAGGCGTCTCAATCGGGCAGATACGTCCATAGTGAGTCGGATGAACGTCTCGGACTTCAAAGCCTGCACGGTCGCGGGACAAACCGCCCGGTCCCAAAGCGGACAAACGACGCTTGTGGGTAATTTCAGACAACGGGTTGTTCTGATCCATAAACTGAGACAGCTGGGAAGAACCGAAAAATTCGCGGATAACCGAAGCAATCGGTTTTGCGTTAACCAAATCCTGCGGCTTAACGTTGTTCAGATTCTCAGAGCTCATTCTTTCGCGGATGGCTCTTTCCATCCGGAGCAGTCCCATACGATACTGGTTTTCCATCAATTCGCCGACGGAACGTACACGACGGTTGCCGAGATGGTCAATATCATCAACTTCACCCTTGCCGTCACGCAGTTCGCAAAGTCTTTTAACGATTCGCAAAATATCGTCCTTGCGCAGGACACGATATGTGTCGGGAGCATCGTCAAAGGAAATGTCAAGGGCAACGTTCATTTTAACGCGGCCGACGGAAGACAAATCATAACGGTCATTGTCAAAGAACAAACCGTTAAACAACTGATCGGCGGTTTCATATGTGGGAGGATCACCCGGGCGCATAACGCGGTAAATATCCAGCAGAGCTTCTTCGCGGCAGCTGTTTTTGTCGCCGGCCAAAGTGTTGCGGATATACGGACCGACATTTACACCGTCAATAAACAGGGTTTTAACCTCGCCGATTTTATTCTGTGCAAAAGCGTCCAAAAGTTCCTGAGTGACTTCATCGCCGGCTTCTGCCAATACCTCTCCGGTCTTGGCAACGACAACGTTGGCCGCCAGGAATTTGCCCAGCATTTGTTCCGGAGTGACCTTGTAATATTCCAAACCGTCGTCAGCCAGTTTCTGAGCCAGACGCGGAGACAGCTTTTTGCCTGCTTCCAAAACCACATCGCCGGTTTTGGCATTAACCAAATCAAAGTCAAACTTAACGCCCTTCATACGTTCCGGAACGAATTTGACTTTCCAGTTTTTCTTATCGGCAACATATGTGTCGGCATCATAGAAGTAATTTAAAATTTCTTCCTTATCCATACCTTTGATTTCAGCCGGGTCGATTTTCTTACCCTGTTTGGCCAGCTTGGCGATTTTTTCTTCGGTCTCTTTAGAATACAAAGAATACAGGATAGACGTAACCGGAAGCTTGCGGCGGCGGTCAATACGCGCATAGACTAAATCTTTGGCGTCAAATTCAAAATCAAGCCAAGAGCCGCGATAAGGAATAACCCGGGCGGCAAACAGATATTTACCGGAAGCGACGGTCTTGCCTTTGTCATGATCAAAGAACACGCCCGGAGATCTGTGCATCTGAGAAACGACGACGCGCTCGGTACCGTTACAGATGAAAGTACCCTTGTCCGTCATCAGGGGAATATCGCCCATATAAACATCCTGCTCTTTGATGTCGTGGATTGACTTGGCACCGGTGGCCTCGTCGGTATCCCAAACGACCAAACGCAGCGTAGCTTTTACCGGAGCGGCATACGTCATGTCGCGCTTGATACATTCGTCAACATCGTACTTCGGCTCTTCGAGCTCGTATTTAACAAACTCTAATTCGCCGTTGCCGGAAAAGTCTTTGATGGGGAAAATGGATTTGAAAACTTCTTCCAAACCGAACTCGCATTTTTCGGCGCCTTGGGCTTGGATAAAGCTGTCATAAGAACCTTTTTGAATTTCGATTAAGCTCGGCATATCCGCAACAGCGTCAATTTTGCCAAAACTTCTTCTTACACGTCTTTTGCTCGTATAAGATTCTTTCATTGTGCTTTTGTCCTTCATGGTTAAATTCTGCGACAATACTATCAAAAAATGAATCCCGACCGCAGAGGGTTATAAATTTGTACAAATAAAAAACGAAAAGCCCGCCAAACCGTAGGAGAAGGCCTCCTCTTGGCGAGTAAAATAAAATAATTGCATGCAATCGTCACGATTCGTGACTAAATTCGGGCTGATAATGACTCGCTTTTCCGATTCTGGCAAGCAAAAAATGCATCCGCGCGACTCTTTTTTCAATCTGTTCTATCCTGCACTGAGACTCGTTTTGCGTCAAGCCGTTCAATAGGTGCTGATCCTTTTGTCAGAAACCCGCCCTATGCTCAACTTTAGTTCAATATGCCCGGCCTTCCCGCCTTCATTGAGAGTGTGGAGTCCCCCAATCTTTACCGTAAACGCATAAAAAAACCGGAGCTCAAAACCCCGATACCCTCAGGCATCAAAATTCCGAAACTCCGGTTCTAAGTCAGTCAACAAAGACCGAGCGATATTACTTCAGCTCAACCTTAGCGCCAGCCTCTTCCAGCTTCTTCTTCATTTCTTCGGCTTCAGCTTTGGCAACGCCTTCTTTAATGGTCTTCGGAGCACCGTCTACCAGGTCTTTAGCTTCTTTCAAGCCCAAACCGGTAATAGCGCGAACTTCTTTAATAACATTGATTTTGTTAGCACCGGCTTCTGCCAAAACGACGTCGAATTCGTCTTTTTCTTCAGCGGCAGCAGCACCGGCAGCGGCACCACCGGCAGCAACTGCAACAGCAGCAGCGGCGGAAACGCCCCATTTTTCTTCTAACATTTTTGACAGGTCAGCAGCTTCCATAACGGTCAAAGCTGACAATTCATCTACTAACTTGGCTAAATCGGCCATTTTTTTTCTCCAATAAATTAATTAAATCAATTTCTAAAAACTTTATTACTCTTACAAAACTGCAATCTTGCATTTTAGGCCGGGCAATGCGCCGTAAGATTTGAACAAAGTGTACATCGATTGTACGCAATCAAAAAACTCACAGGCAGAACCGACATAAAAACAGGATTTATGCAGCTTCTTTCTCGCTGTAAGCCTTGGTAACTCTTGCCAGCTGAGCGGCAGGAGCCTGCAAAAGGCCGATAATCTTGGCTCTGAGCTCGTCCATAGACGGGATGGTAGCCAACTTGTTGATTTCAGCAGTTGAGAGAACACCGGTTCCCATTGCGCCGCCGACAACAATCAACTTTTCATTATTCTTAGCGAATTCGACACAAGCTTTACAAGCTGAGATCGGATCATTGGCGAAAGCGATAGCCGTCGGACCTTTGAACAAATCTGCAATAGCTTCAAACTTTGTACCTTTGAGAGCAAGACGAGTAATCCGGTTCTTAGTAACTCTAAACCCAGCACCTGCTTTTCTGATATTGTTTCTCAATTCGGAAACCTCTTGTACCGTCAAACCTTTGTAGTGAGAGACGACAACGATTTCAGCATTTGAGAACAATTCATTCAGTTCGCTGAGTAATTGTGTTTTTTCTTCGCGGTTCACTTATTGTCTCCAATTTAAACACCGTCAGCCAAACTGACGATGCAACCTTTTTACACATTCCGCCAAGACCGGAGATAGGAAAAAAATTTTCCCCTGCCCGGCCCCAACGGGACCTAACCTGTCCAGGAGAAAAAAGATTTAAATTAATTTCTTCACTCCCGTCTGCGTAGGATATTTAAGATTTACAACCCGACTGAAATTTTCTGTTTTCAGCAGCGTTGTCGACCACCTACGGTCTTGGACAGTTTCAGAAGCTGAGCTTCTGAGAGCGGGTGGTGATAAAGCTCACCACCCAAAACTTTCAATGCCAATCTTCCTTTTCAAACCTTGGAAGACTGTCGCTTTCGGCTCCGGATAAAAACGGACGGCGACAGGCCGTACCGTCAAAACCGAAGCTGAAGAAAACTACAAGGCAGTAGAATCAACCTTGATGCCGACGCCCATTGTACTGGAAAGAGAAATCTTCTTCAAGTAAGTACCTTTGGCGCCTGCCGGTTTGGCCTTCATGATAGCATCAATAAAAGCCTTGGTGTTTTCATAAAGCTGTTCTTCCGTAAAGCTGGCTTTGCCTACGCCTGCATGTACGATACCGTTCTTTTCGACGCGGTACTGAACTTCACCGGCTTTGGCTTTTTTAACGGCATTTTCAACATCGGTGGTTACTGTACCCAGCTTCGGGTTCGGCATCAAACCTTTCGGTCCCAGGATGCGTGCAACCTTACCGGCCATACCCATCATGTCCGGTGTGGCGATGCAGCGGTCGAAATCAACTTTACCGCTCAAAATAGAGTCAATTAAGCTTTCGGCTCCGACAATGTCTGCACCGGCAGCTTTAGCCTGATCAGCCTTTTCGCCTTGAGCCAAAACGGCAACGCGAACGGTTTTGCCGGTACCGTGAGGCAGCGAGCAAACACCGCGGACCATCTGGTCGGCATATTTCGGATCAACACCCAGATTTACTGCGATATCAATGGTTTCATCAAATTTTGCAGTAGCATTTTCTTTAACGATTTTAACAGCTTCTTTCAGAGCATAGGCCTGATTTTTATCAACTGTTTTGTATGCGTTTACGATTCTTTTTCCTGACATGATACTACTCCACAACCTTGATGCCCATAGAGACAGCCTGACCTTTAACCATGTTCATGGCTGCTTCAACGGTAGAGCAGTTCAGATCCGGCATTTTAGTCTCAGCGATTTCTTTAACCTGAGCAATAGTAACCTGACCGGCAAAGCTCTTACCGGGTTCTTTGGAAGCAGACTTAACGTTGGCTGCTTTCTTCAGATAGTAAGATACCGGAGGAAGTTTGGTAACGAATGTGAAGGACTTGTCTTCAAAAGCCGTAATAACGACAGGCACGGGAATACCCGGCTCCATTTTTTGGGTAGCGGCGTTAAATGCTTTGCAGAATTCCATAATGTTCAAGCCTTTTTGGCCCAGAGCCGGACCAACCGGAGGAGAAGGGTTAGCCTTTCCAGCGGGGATCTGAAGCTTGATTAATCCTAAAATTTTCTTTTTAGTCTTAGCCATTTCATACCTCTTGTTAGGTTCGTGGTATCATTTAAGACCATGGCTGGTCTCCCACGAAATTATGTTAAATATACGATTCGCACCCTTCAGAGACAGACTTCTCCCTCTAAAGAGTCGCCTCTATATACCACACTCGATTCAATTTGCAAGTATTTTTTCCGTTTTTTTTAATTTAACCGATTGATTCGACTCGCAAAAGAAAAAGCCCGCCGCATTTTGTCTATTTTTCTTGCAAATTATTTTTATACAGGTATTATGGACATCATAAATACTATATTATTCTGGACTTATTAAAACCGTAGACAGCCCAGAATACCCAAAGTCATCTTTAATATCCACTATATGAAAACAAAAGTTACCGGGAACCCCTCTTCCAAAGCAAGAGCTCCCAAAGTTTTTCAAAGTCACGGCTTTATTAACGGCCAAACTTATCCGGCAGTTGTAACCAAAATTAAAGACAACAGGGTTTTCTTTAATATGCAGGGACGCGACGGAATCACCCTAAAGGCGGCTTATTTCATCAACGGTCACATGATCAACCCGCACCTTGTCTTCGCCAAAGGGAAGAACGTGCCGGTTATCTTGATACGACCGCTGAACTTTAGAAAAAACGCCCTGGGCATTGATTTTGAAGTCATCCCCCAGATGCTGCCCGTCGACACTTTTTACCTGGAGTACCTCATCAACGGCGCCAATACCGTTGACGGCGTCATCCATAAGATTAACGGAGCAACCATGATTGTCGAACTGGCTCCCAACGTTTACGTAACAACCAAACGCTGCCGCCATGCTCATACTTTTATGAAAGTCCGCTGTAAAATTGACAAGTATTCAGCCAGAAAACGAACCTTGTCCGTCAAAATTGTCGAGTAAAAGCCAAATCGTCTGAAACCGCAGAATCTTTTGTTCTGCGGTTTTTTATTTGTTAACTTATTTGTTCTATTCTACCCCCCTACGGAGGATAACGCAATGACCGAAAAAACCTATCGCTGCCTCGGCATCATGACCGGAAACTCGCTCGATGCCATTGACATCGTCGTCACCGAGTTTTGCAATCGGGAAATTCGCGACATCGGCTTTTTCAGCCAGGAGTTTCCCCGCCAAATGGCCCAGCGTTTCCGGGCTGTAAAAAGGTTTCTTGCCGAAAATGACGGCGATATTGAAGCCGCTATTGCTCATCCCCAACTGGCATTGGACAGCTTGATTGACGACTATACTTCGGCCGTTGCCGCCACCGTCAACAATGCCCTGCAAACCAACGGCATCCCTGCGGCATCTGTTGACGCCATCGGTTTTCACGGACAAACCTGTGCCCACTGCCCGCCCTCGGTTTCCGCGGCCGACACTTACACGTTGCAAATCGGAAACGGGCAAATGCTTGCCGATTTGACCGGTATCCCCGTTATTTTTGATTTTCGCTCGGATGACCTAATGAACAGCGGCGAAGGCGCTCCTTTTGCCCCCGCACACAATCTCCACCTGGCATACTCATTGCGGCAGCAGGGCATTTTTCCGGTCGCTTTCTGCAACGGCGGCAATACCGGAAACATCGCAGTCATATCTGCACGAACTCAAAAGGGAAAAGCCGGAGTCTGCGGTTTTGACACCGGACCGTTCAACCACTTTGTCGACTATCTCGCCCGCACCGAACAAAATCTTCCCTGCGATTTGGACGGCGGCTGCGGCCGATTGGGAAAAATCAATTACTCCCTTTTGCGCGAATTGTTTAACAAAGCCGCTGTCACCCGCAACGGACGTAATTTCATTCTGCGCAAGCCTCCCAAATCTTCCGATCCTGCCTGGTATAAAATTATCCCGGCTCTTACCGATCCCGCAACAAGCTTTGCCGACAGGATTCGCACCGCGGAGTTCTTCAGCGCCTATATTTTTGTATATGCACTGAAACATCTCCCCGGGTCAATGCTTGCCCCGCAACACTTTCTGCTTTTTGGCGGAGGCTGGCATAATCCGCTCATTTTGGAAGACTTCAAGCGGCTTCTTTCCGGAGATGCCGGAGTTTTGCCCGAGCACGAGCAGATTTTCCGCCGGGTGGCCAATCCTCAGGCCGAAGTTGTATGGTCTGACGCTTACGGCCTTAACAGTCAATATATGGAAGCGAGAATCTTTGCCGATATGGCAAAATGCAAGCTCACCAGCGAACCTTTTTCTTTTCCCCGAACCACCGGTTGCAGCAGTCCCACCGTCGGAGGCATCATTGCCCGCCCCGGCGAAAACAACCGGCACCGCTGGTCCCGCGCAGCCAAAGGCTGGCAGCTTCAAAACAAAAAGCCCTCCTGAGAGGGCTTTTGCTAATCATGGTCTCTTCCGTCCAGATAAGACGTACAATTCGGACATCTGGTCGCTTTTACCGGAATCGTCTCATAACAATAAGGACAGCTTTTGGTCTCCGGCTCTTTTAACGCCTCTTCGGCTTTCTCATGAATATCCATTCTTTCCTGAAGCGTATTGATAGCTTTGATTAAGATAAAGACCGCAAAAGCAACAATTGTAAAACTGATAACCGCATTAAGAAAATTACCCACATTAAGCGTCACCGCACCCGCAGCATTGGCCTGAGCCAGCGAAACATACGGCTTGGTAAAATCAGGACCGTTCTTAAGAACAAAAAACAAATTTGAAAAATCAACCTTTCCAAGCAGCAGGCCTATCGGCGGCATAATAATGTCTTTGACCAGAGAGTCGACGATTTTCCCAAATGCTGCACCGATAATAATACCGACAGCCATATCGATAACATTGCCGCGCATGGCAAACTTCTTAAATTCATTGATAAAATTTCTGAACATCCCATCCTCGCTTTTGATTAATTTGTCATTAATTTAACCCCCGATTAAAAAATTGCAAATAAAAAGAAACGATTACCGTCAAAATTTCCAATAAAAAACCGGTTTGTCCCGACAGACAAACCGGTTTTTCACGATATCTTTGCACTCAAGCTTAAGGCTAAACCTTTTCAACCTGTGAAAATTCCAATTCCACCGGAGTCGAACGTCCGAAAATCGAAACCGAAACTTTAACTCTGGATTTTTCAGCATCAACTTCTTCAACCAAACCAATGAAAGAAGCAAACGGACCGTCGCAGACGCGAACCTGCTCGCCAACCTCAAAGTTAACCACAGTCTGCGGTCTTTCGACGCCTTCCTGCATCTGGGTCATAATCCGCTGAGCCTCGGCCTCGGTAATCGGCTGCGGCTTATTGCGGCTGCCCAAAAAGTTGGTAACGTTCGGATTATCTTTAACCAAATGCCAGGCATCGTCGCTCATAATCATCTTGACCAGAATATATCCGGGAAAGAACTTGCGTTCACTACTGACCTTGCTGCCTTTTTTTACTTCGACAATCTGTTCGGTCGGAATCATCACATCAAAAATACGATCTTCCATTTTTTTCAGAACAGCCTGTTCTTTAATAGATTCGGCAACCTTCTTCTCACAGCCGGAGTGAACATTAACTACATACCAACGAGCATCCATAAAACTAAACTCCAAGACCAAAAATTAATTTAACAACCCAACCGAGGATCTGATCGACAAAGAAGAAAAAAGTCGCTGCAATGGCCACAATGACAATAACCATAAGAGAGGTTTGAATCACTTCTTTTTTGGTCGGCCAGGTAACCTTTTTGACCTCTTGTTTAACTTGTCTAAAAAACTGTATCGGACTGATTTTCGCCATGGATCCTATCCAATCACAAAAAATTGATTAAAAAAACAACTCACTGCTAGTCAGGTGAGAAAACGACAGAACGCACCATGCAATACGCAAACCGTATCTGCTCGATGCATCCTGACTCAATGCCGCCAACATATTAAATTATTTTTTGTATGTCAATAAATATATTCCTGGTTTACTCAAATAATCTTGGCCGTCTTCGGTCATTGCCCGAAAATGCCGGCCATCTTCTCCCGGCCGGTGACATTCATCGCCCTTCAGATACAACGCCCTCTGTTTACAAAAAAACTCTGAGTCCAAACTCAGAGTTTTTTAAGCGTAGCTCAGTGCCCGCAAAAGTCTGTTTCACGAATAAAACCATCCTGATCCGCAACCGAATTTCCTCTCAAGATACCGAAAACCCCGTATACGTCCAGCTCAACCGCAGTCTCCGCTCGCGGAACAGTCAGCTTGCTGATGCGAACCAGCTTTTTTCCTCCGAAAAATTCGTAGACCGAACATTTGACGGAATAATCGTCATCTGAAGACTCAACATATTCCTCAATCTCGGATTGCTCAACCGGATAGTCGAAATAGCTCCAACAGTTTTTCGATAACTCGTTTGCATCTTCAGGAATTGACATTACCCATTGCTTGACCTTTTTATGAAACTTTCCCTCAACAAAAAAATCACGCCACACATATAACTGCCTCATTCCGGTATTCTCTCGGCTGAGTTCCCAATTGCAAAGAATAACCGCCACCCGACAACCGGATATGACCCAGTTACCGCAGTCGTGCACAAATCTGAATTTGTCAACCATAGAAACGACAATCATTTCGGACATCTTTACAACATATGTTCCCCCCATCAAAGAAAACCAATCGCCGTCTTCAATCGGAAGCTCCCAGCTAGAACAAAGTTCCAAAACCACGCCGCCTTGCTCAAAAATTTGAGAATCGTTAACAACTTCCAGCTTTGCCGGATAACCGGACAACAAACCAATTTTCCAATCATGGAACGTAAATGACAGATAAAGACAATTTCCCGACGACAACAGCCAAACCCAAGAATACAAAGTTGTGCTGTCCATTGCAAAAGAGGTTAAAACAGGCAGTGTCTTCTCGTCTTGTAAACGGGGAATCACCGAACCGAGCTCTTTTAAAAAAATTTCTTTCGCTACAAGAGCTGTTTGAATAATCATGTACATAAATAATAGAGTTTATAATTATAATATATAAATAACCGATAAAACGCTCTTGTTATATATCCCGGTTCCGTATTTATCAATCTTTTTTATGTCCACGTCGTCAGTCCGCCGTTTATCCGAAGAAGACGTTTGAAATTGACAAACCGACAGGCTTGTAATACAAACGAAGAAAGCAAAAACAATTTTTTATTTATTATTAATCCCAAAACATATTTTTTTATGAAAAAAATCAGGAAAAAACTGAGTGAGTTACAAGCGGAGTTGCCTGTTGAACTGTCTAAGTTTTTCAGCTTGATAAAATTCCCCGCCAACCAAGAATGTTTTGAATTCGCCTACTTCAAAACCCTTGCCGGCATCTTGGAAACGTTTGCCGAGAAAGATACCGAAATTGTAGTCCTGCGTGAAAAAGACACGACAAACTACAAAGAAATAATGCGGCAGCAACTTCGCCTCTCCAATCCTCAAAATGACGAAGATATTTTTGAAGTTACACTTCAAATATTTTCAAACGGAGTCAGAGACCATCGCTTTGCCAAAATTTCTTATGATTCTGAGGTCTTTTTCGTAGACAGGAACGACGGCGGTTTACTGACCGTTCCTATCCTGGCATAGTAATCAAGCAAAAAGCCATTCCCCCAAAGGGTAATGGCTTTTCTCATATTCGCTCCATTAAAAAAACGGTTATTTTCAACAAGAAGTTGATTTATTGTTTCTTATATCCGCATTTCGGACATACGCCCTTTTCATTCAAGGCTATTCCGCATAACGGACAACGGTCAATATTTTTTCTGTGATCAAATTCTGCCGAAGCCGCATTAACACCGCTTGTAAAAGTAATCTTAGCAATATTCAACTTATCTTTCAGCAAATCATACACTATCTTAATCATCCCCTCCACTGTCATTGTTTCCTTAGTAACAACTAAACGGCAGTCAGGGTAAGCGGTTGCAAGTTCTGTTGTAAAAGCGGGACCTTTCATCTGATTGCTGGGAGCACCGTCTTTAATTCCCTGAGCCTCATAGACCTCCAAAATTGCCGGCAATAATGGATCATCTGCTCTCAGAATTAACGCGTGATCAAAATTTTTGAGAACAGCCCAAGCTGTTTTCTGAATTTCATTACAAGGAAAAACCATATTAACGCCGGCTTCAACAGAATCTTCAACTTCAATTGTCAGAACACCGGTATGTCCGTGTAAATACTGAGCCTCGCCCTTAAATCCGTAAAATCTGTGTGCATATTGCAGTTCTAATGTTGTAATACTTCTCATATTTGTTTTCCTTTTGATGTTGTCTTTTGACAGGAATTCCTGTTTATGGTTAATATTCTGACGCTTCGGTATCAGTTCTCTTCATTTTGCATTCTGGACAGACACCTTTAAACATTATGTCATGCCCGCTGAATTCGAAACCGTGTGTATTCTTAATTGCTTTTTCCAAATCGCGTATATATGCCATATCAACATCAAAAATTTGACCACAATCCAAACACTTAACATGATAATGCAAATTATGCATAGGCTCAAAACAATCGGCGCCATTAGGAACCTCTATTTTCAAAATTTTACCACTTTCGGCAAGTTGATTCAGATTCCGATATACTGTTGCCTTACTGATATTCGGATAACACTGAACAACAGCTTCATACACCTCATCTGCTACCACATGACGATGTAACTTGCATACCACATCAAGAATCAAAGAACGCTGAATTGTATTTCGCCTATTCATAGATAAAACCTTAATAGTAATGGTTATCAATAAGGAATATATATCAAATAAATCTATTGTCAAGAATCTTTTTATAATCAGAAATGAAAATAAAACATCCCCAAACTTCTCCCATCACATACAAAGCCCAAAGAACTCCTAATGGGCAGTTCTTTCTCAGAGCAGAAATATTATTCCTCGTCTGACCACCATAACTCAACCCACACAATACTTACTGTTAACCTCTAAAATTATCTGTTTTTGAAATTATCTTTTGTAGTTATGCTGCTTTAATTAATCGAGTTTCTTTTAACTTTTTGGCCTTTAGCTGATCTTCTTTATAAAAAAGTCAAGACACGAACCGTATATCCCTTATTCTATTTTATCAAAACAAATCCATGTTTTTGTATTGGCTGCCATTCTTCACCAAATTTACCAATTTTAAGGCCATTCCAAATTTCATACTTGCCAGATCCAAAGAATTCTAAAGCCTTTTCAGAAACAATTGAAAGAATTTTTTCTGATATATTATCAATAGGATAAAAACCGGATGTCTTATAAAAAACAATTCTCCCCGGTTTGATGTAGCCCCTTACTAAATTTTCAAATTCTTCAAAAGATATTCCGAAATCTTCTTGAAGATACACTCTATGCTCCCGGATATCTTTAATATTCACGGCACATTTTCCATCACTCAGAATAGCAAATGCTATACGACTTTTATGAAACGTCCCAACTTCTTTCTGTTCTTTAGGTGTGAGTGTAATTTGTTTTCCGTTTATAATAGTCACTTCATTATAGTTCATATTGGATATCCTGAGTTCTAACCATTTATTTGTTAAACTTATAACGATTACTGCTATTTAGCAACAAACAATCATTCACCGCCCGGATTGACGAATGAGTTTCCAGATACTAAGTGCTTGATGTATAATAAAAAACCACCTTTAAAGTGACTTTATCTTATTTGGCAGGAGTAGTAATGGCTAAGTAAAAAACTAAACCAATTTAGTTTTTTTACCTGCAACATCTGCGCAATATCTTAGTAAATAAGGGCAGCGACAGCAACCGAAACGAACTTAGATACCGCTGTGCTAATCTTACCCAAGAGAGCGAGCTTGGACAGCGATGCTCAAAGAGCCCCTATGACCAAAAAAACCGCCCTTTCGGACGGTTTTTTATTGGCAGGACACATAGGGCAATCCACGGGCTATTTTAGTGTTTCATATATCTTTAATATAAGAATTTGAATAATTCTTTATTGGCTATATATTAATGTTAATTTATTTCTCCCCCAAAACTGTATAAAAAAAATAAAAATTGATTTTTTTATTTTATGCTATATATTTTATTCAAGTGTCGAATGGGGAATAGTATGGTTGAGGAAAATCTTGGAATATTAACAAATATAAATGTAGAAGGATTTAAGTCCATAAAAAAAATGGATTTACCTTTAACGCCTTTGAACATTATTGTCGGGCCCAACGGAGTTGGAAAAAGCAATTTTATTGGAGTATTTAAATTACTATACAATATAGTTAATCAAAATTTACAATCTTACATTGCTCAAAGCGGCGGAGCTGAAAAATTCTTACACTTTGGAAGCAAAAACACAAATGAAATTTTAATCAATTTAGCATTTAAGTGCAATACTTATCAAGCAAACTTAATTCCATCCCTTCCAGACACTCTTATTTTTAAAAATGAAAAAGTTTGCTATTATAATGACTGTACAGATTTAACATACAATGGACCTGAAACGTTTTTGTACATGCAAAATATGTACAGAATAAAATATACTCGAGAGTATTTACATGGTTTTCGAGTATATCATTTTCATGATACAAGCGATTCTGCTTTGATAAAAAAGACATCTTCAATTAATAATCAAATGTATTTGCAAGCCAAAGGAGAAAATTTGGCCGCGATGCTTTATCGATATAAAAATAATTATAACCAAGATTATATAAAAATCGTAAAAACAATACAACTTGTTGCTCCTTTTTTCCAAGATTTCATACTTGAGCCTGATGATAATAAAAATATTATGCTAAGATGGAAACAACAAGGAAGCGATACTATTTTTGATGCAAATGATTTGTCTGATGGTACACTTAGATTTATTGCTTTAACAACACTTTTACTTCAGCCTTTAAATTTTATACCCTCTACAGTTTTAATTGATGAACCCGAATTAGGTCTTCACCCATATGCTTTAAAAATTTTAGCAGAATTAATAAAATCTGTTAGTAGAAATGGTAAACAGATTATTGTTACGTCTCAGTCTGTTACATTTATTAATGAATTTAATTATGATGATATTGTCATTGTAGATAGAAAAAAGAATGAATCAACATTTCGTCGGTTAGAAGAACAAGAAGTTAAAATTTGGATGGATGAGTTTTCATTAGGAGATATATGGGAAAGGAATATTATTGGAGGTACTCCTAATGACTTTTAAGAATGTTTCTGTTGTATGCGAAGGGCAAACAGAGGTTGATTTTATAAAAAAATTAAATAAAAAATACTTTAATGCAAAATTAATTTCTTTAAAGCCTATTGCTATAAATAAAACAAATGCCATGAATGGCAATGTTTCTATGGATAGGCTTATACATTTTATAAAAAGAGCTCCTGAAGTTATCATAACTACTTTTATTGATTACTACGGATTTAAAGGAGAGAGAGAAGAAGGATATCTTGAGTTGGAAGAGCGAATTAGAGAATTATCGGGAAAAGAACATATAATTGCGTATGTTCAGTTACATGAGACAGAAGCTCTTTGGTTTACTAATATAAATGCCATAAAAGAAGTAAAAAACGCAAATGCTTCACAAATACAAGCGTTAGAAGATATTGTAAGGATTTACTCAAACCCAGAAGATATTAATAACAGTAGAGAAACGGCACCATCTAAAAGATTAGAAACAATATTTAGTGATTATAAAAAAATCCGCGATGGTAATGCTATTGCTGACAAAATATCTATTGAAGAAATGAAAGAAAAATGCCCTCATTTTTCAAACTGGTTGGATATGATAGAAGAAAAAGTAAATGTTCTAAGGTGACATACTATCATAAAATCCTATTTAATAAGTAAAACTCTTTCTACTTTACATCATTTTGTTGCACAACAATGATTTCCATTATATCTCCAATATGAAATTTTATTATTTTCTACAAAATATTGGGTAGTACACCAATTAGTATAACATCCATATTGATTACAGAAAAAATTACTATATTTATACTCCAAAGAGCGTTTACCATTAGTATCATACACAGATGTAGGATTGCCTATTTGTGCAATAAGTTCATCTTCCGGCATATCTAAACGGCTATTAAGAAGTCTTTGATAGTTAGCTTCTGTACAGCAACCAGCTAATAGAACAATCAAACTTAAAATGGTAAATATTCTTTTCATTATAAAATCTCCTTGTCTTTTTAATAAAATAACCACCTTTCAATAAGGTGGTCGGAGAGTTCGAAAATCATAGATTGTTAAATGACTCCTTTAGTCTTTTAGCGAAAGCCTTGAACATACACTAAAGGCTCCCCGACCAAAACATGGTTTTAATCGGGGATATATTTATTGTTAGCCACAAATAGAGCTAACAATCTGACGATGTTATATCCTAACACCGAACAATCTATGAGCTTTCGACAGCTCCGTACCTTGAAAGATACTAGATATAGAAATCTATATCTGAAATGAGTATATAACTATCCATCTAAAAGTAAACAAAAATCATAAAAACTTTTGTAGAAACATACATGACTTTGATTTTATTGTACTGCAAACTTTTTACTTACTGAACCTAAAAAGCATCCCGAAATCCTATCAGATTTCAACCAGCTTAACTACTTGTAAAATAAAGAAACTTGAAAATAACAGTCCGTGTAACTAGCGGGAGACACTCTTATCAATACAACCTCACACGAACTCATTTAAATTCTTGTTTTATAAAGAAAAAAGCCGCTTTTCAGCGACTTTATCTTGAGTGGCAGGGGCAGTAAGATTCGAACTCACGACACTCGGTTTTGGAGACCGATGCTCTACCAACTGAGCTATACCCCTACAAAAAGCGAAGCTCTTTTTGAGCCCGCGTATATTTGATACACAACATTAAACAATAAATCAAGCATTTTTTAATTCAAACAATAAAAAAAGGAATACAGAACTAAACTGTATTCCTGATTTTCACGATTGTTTCAATCATCAAGAACCGTATTTTTCTCCCGATATGAAGTCCATCCCAAAGTCAGCATTATCCATAACAAAAACACAACAAAATCTTTATAAACAAACATCCAGATTCTGGCTTCGTTTTCAGACAAAACACTAGTGGTGTTCCATTCCTGATACAAAACTGTACCGCAGGCAAACTCATAAGCACTGGCCAAATCACCCTTTGCCGGCATTGCAAGCGGATGATTGTCATACCCCACCCTGCCGTTAAACCTTACGCCGTCAATATCCACCACGGATCCCCGATGGTTTTTCTTTTCCAGACAATACTCAACGGTGCCAAATTTCGATTTAATCAACGGTGAAGTTCCGACCCGAATACCGACAATAATGGAAATAACTAAAAAAACGCTTCCGGTTAACAACCAAATTTTTCTTTTTTTCATACCTAAAAATTTATTAATTATACTTCTCTGATACCCTTGTTATACCACCTGACAATAATCTTGTCTATGCAAAATATTCATTCCCTCCGGCAACGCCGCCGGAAGCCCCCCCCAAACATTACCTCAACAATACCCGCAACACATGCCCC